>Ga0073934_10000196_pt1 | contig 181550 bp, 140 predicted proteins | sample LarsenN4metaG_FD_76834 | JGI IMG/M metagenome (GOLD analysis project Ga0073934, IMG submission 76834) | Hot spring sediment bacterial and archeal communities from British Columbia, Canada, to study Microbial Dark Matter (Phase II) - Larsen... ... | reverse complement strand
TGTCGCTGGCCTCAAAACTGATGTCGCCGCCCTCAAAACCGATGTCGCTGGCCTCAAAACTGATGTCGCCGCCCTCAAAACCGATGTCGCTGGCCTCAAAACTGATGTCGCCACCCTCAAAACCGATGTCGCCACCCTCAAAACCGATGTCGGTACTCTCAAAACCGATGTCACTACCCTCAAAACCGATGTCGGCTTCCTCAAGGAAAAATCGGTTCAGTTTGAACAAGAATTACGAGACATCAACGAAAATATCCAACATATTATTGACTTCTCCACCCGCGAATTTAACCAAATCAAAGGGCGTTTGGATAGCCTTGAAAACCGCATCACCAATCTGGAGCGGCGCTTTAGCTCTTTGGAAAATCAGGTCAAATGGGTCACCGATGCGATCTTGGATTTGCGGGCCGATTTAAAGAAACATCAGCAAGAGCATCAAAAATACCCCACTCACGAAGATTTACTCAAACTGGAAAGCCGGGTGGATCGGCTGGAGGCCCAATTAGCAAAACTGCTTGAGGAAAGGTAATTTTTCTCAATCCGTCTTGTTTGGCTCGTTCCCAAACTGAGTTGTCTTGTTCCCAAACTGAGTTTGGGAACAAGACAACAACGAGACAACAAGACAAACAGGTTTGTCACTATCATCCGGGGGACGCCCGTCGTCCCCCACTTTTATGCAAGGAACAGGAATCCCATGATTGACATCCACACTCACATTCTCCCTCACGTGGACGACGGCGCCCGCGACCTGACTGAAAGCCTGGACATGGCTCGAATGGCCGTAGCCGATGGGCTGACTCATTTATTTGCCACACCTCATCACCGCGATTACACCCCACTCTCCCGCCAGGAGGTAGGGGAGCGTACGGCTCAATTACAGGCTGAACTCGATCAAGCCGGCATCCCTCTGACCCTGCTCCCCGGCCATGAAGTTCGCCTGTATGATGACATGTTTGACGATTGGGATAATCACCGGGCCGGGCCGCTGGGCAGCAGTAAATACGTTTTGGCCGAGCCGCTTTTTAGCCATTACGACAGGCAGACCGATGCCATGCTTTTTGAACTGTTTGAGCGCGGTTACATCCCGATTATGGCGCACCCGGAGCGCATCCGGCCTATTCAGGACAATTTGGGGTTAATTGAGCCATTTTTGGCCGCCGGCGGCCTGACCCAAATTACCGCCACCAGCCTGACCGGCAACAACGATTGGCGAGCCAAAAAAGTGGCTGAAACGATGCTGCGCAACGGAATGGTCCATATCATTGCCTCCGATGCCCACCATTCCTATCACCGCCCGCCCACCCTCACCGCCGCGCGAGATGCTGCCGCCGCAATTGTAGGGCTGGAGCAAGCCACGGCCATGGTCAGCGCCCGCCCCCTGGCGATTGTCAAAAATGAGCCAATCGTCATTGCACCAGTATTTATTTGACAAAATAACACAGTAGCAGGTAGTAGAAGGGGTATCTATAATGGGACTATCATAGCCCAGGGCACGCTACCCCTGCTAAAAATAATACTCTGGCTACTGACTACTGATTACTGTTTTCAAGGAGGATTCTTCACCGTGAAAGGACTGATTCTGAGCGGCGGAAAGGGGACGCGGCTTTACCCGCTGACCTATACCAGCGCGAAACAACTGATTCCGGTAGCTAATAAGCCGGTCCTGTTTCGGGTTATCGAAGCCATCCGGGATGCCGGCATTAGCGAAATTGGCATTGTTGTGGGTGACACGGCTGAGGAAATCAAGCGAGCCGTTGGGCCGGGCAAGCAGTGGGATGTCAATATCACCTATATTCCGCAGGATGCGCCGCTGGGTTTGGCCCACGCTGTCAAAATTTCGCAAGACTTTTTGGGCGACGATCATTTTGTGATGTTTTTGGGTGACAATGTGATCCAGGGCGGCATCAGCCCGCTGATTGCCCAATTTGCCAGCAGCAGTTATAACTCGCAGATTGTGCTCACCCAGGTTGAACAGCCCCAGCAGTATGGGGTGGCCCAGTTGGACGACCAGGGCCAGATCATCAAGCTGATCGAAAAACCCAAAGAGCCGCCCAGCAATTTGGCTCTGGTGGGTATTTATATGTTTGATGCCCACATCTTTGAGGCGGTCAACGCCATCAAACCTAGTTGGCGCGGCGAACTGGAAATTACCGATGCGATCCAATGGCTGGTGGACCGGGGTCACAAGGTCCATGCCTACATTCACCGCGGCTGGTGGATTGACACCGGCAAGCCCATGGATATGCTCGAAGCCAACAGCCGGGTGCTGGAAGAATTAAAGCCCGCCGTCGAAGGCTATGTTGACCGCGACAGCGAGGTAGACAGCCGGGTGACGGTCGAATCGGGCGCGGAGATTATTAACAGCGTGGTGCGTGGGCCGGCCATTATCGGCAAAGATACCCGCATTGTCAATGCCTACATTGGCCCTTTCACCAGTATTTATCACCACTGCCTGGTTGAGAACGCGGAAATCTCCCGCTCGATTGTCTTGGAACACAGCCAGATCCGCAATATCAACCGCCGCATCGAAGACAGCCTGATTGGCCGCCATGTGGTCGTCCATCGCTCACCCATTCGCCCACGGGCCTACAAATTCACCCTGGGCGACCATTCCCAGTTGGGACTGCTGGGGGATGAAAGCAGTTGATTTGCCAAATTATAACCCAACATAATCCAAAATAACCCAATATACCAAAAATATCCCAAAGCTGATTTGGGATATATTAATTATGGGAGCTTTAATTCGTTCAAGCAAGAAAGCATTTTTTTATATCTACCGTCGGGGGGTATAATCAGATAAGTTCAATAGGTTTGCGCAGCAATTGTGCTTATTCTGAGGCTTAAAATTATGGCTGATTCTCAGGTCACAAAACAATAGATGATGAATTACAAAAATTCCAGGTATGAACTCCCCTTGAATAACACTGAACATTACGCGCTCCAAAAAATCAAGTCAACTATTACCACGCGATTTCCAGTGGAACGAATGGCGCTTTTTGGCTCGGTGGTGCGGGGAGAAGCAGATTATTTGGCTCCGGTTGGGGTTCAGTTTTTACAGTAAGGAGAAAAACTTTCATGCCCGAAATTATCAAGGCAGTTTATGAAGGTCACGGCCTGGTGCGGCTTGAGCAAGAACTTGAGGGGATCCAACCCCAAGCACGGCTGTTGGTTTTAGTAGTGCCCGACCCGGATGATACCCAAACTAACGGCCTCCAGGCCCTGCGTAGCCAACTTCAAGCCTTTGAAACGCGCTACTCCATGAAAACCGCCGAGTTTTACCCACGTTTCTTGCGGGGTGAAATGGGTGATGAAGGAGATTTCATCGTTTGGGCTGGTCTGCAAGAATTACTTGAACGAATGGCACCTCAAACCCAGCCCCAATAACTCATTCACGATGACTATCTTTGATTATTTCGAGAGTTTACGACGCGGTATCCAACAAAATCATTCTGTCGTCTCTGTTGAAGAACCTGTTACTGCCCAAGGCTTTGACCTATATCGGGGTCTCTTTCGGGCGCGGGTTTCTTTTTGGGATGGCTCTTTTCTAACCATTGATGAAGTTATTGACACAACAGCCGGCTATCCAGAAGTTTTGCGTTACGCTTACACTTATCTCAAAGGACCCGAGCATATTTTTCGCTATGATAACGCCCCTCATTATCCTGATTTCCCCACCTTTCCCCATCACAAACACATCGGCCCAAACGAAACTCCGCACCCCTCAGAAAAGCCGACGTTGAGCCAAGTTTTCAAAGAAATTGAACAAAAATTAAATGTGACTTAAGACCAGAGGGCTGACCATGACCTACCAACCCATCATCGGCATGGAAGTCCATGTCGAACTGAACACCCACAGCAAAATGTTTTGCGGCTGCAATGCCGACTTTTTTGGCGTGCCGCCCAATACTCACGTCTGCCCGGTCTGCCTGGGCATGCCCGGCGCGCTGCCGGTCATCAACCAACGGGCCATTGAATACACAATCATGATTGGTCTGGCCCTGAACTGCGACATCCAGCCGCACAATGTCTTTGCCCGCAAAAATTACTTTTATCCTGACCTGCCCAAAGGCTACCAGATTTCGCAGTATGAGCTGCCGCTCTGTTTGGGCGGCTATGTGGATATAGAAACCGGCGACAGCCCACCCAAACGCATCCGCATCCGCCGGGTTCACCTGGAAGAAGATACCGGCAAGCTGGTCCACGTTAACAATTACAGCCTGGTAGACCTGAACCGGGCCGGCGTGCCGCTGGTCGAAATTGTGACCGAGGCCGACATTCACTCGGCGGAAGAGGCCTACGCTTATGTGACTAAGCTGCGCCAACTGGTTCGCTATTTGGGCGTCAGCAGCGGCGATATGGAAAAAGGGGCCATGCGCTGCGAGGTCAATCTTTCATTGATGGATGTTGCCAGCGGCCAATGGGGCACTAAGGTCGAAATCAAAAACCTCAACTCCTTCCGTTCGGTCCGCAACTCGATTGCCTACGAAATCGAGCGGCAGGCCAAAGTGCTCACCAGCGGCGGCGTCATCGAGCAGGTGACGATGGGCTGGGACGAAAACCGCAGCGTTACCGTGCTGCAGCGCAGCAAAGAGGGCGACACCGGCTATCGCTACTTCCCGGAGCCGGACCTGCCGCCGCTGGATTTGGACCCGGCCTGGATTGAACAGATGAGCGCCGGCCTGCCCGAACTGCCCGACCGCAAATTGACTCGTTATGTCACCGATTACGGCCTGAGCCAAAAAGAGGCCAGAATTTTGAGCGAAGACCGGGCCATCGCCGCGTATTATGAAAGTGTGGTGGCGGCAGCGGGTGATAAAACCACCGTGACCCCCAAACTGATTAGCAATTGGGTTTCCGGCGAACTGTTTCGACTGCTCGGCGAGCGAGGCGTCGAAATTGGCGAGGTCAAAATCAAGCCGGAGCATTTGGTGGCGCTGATTGAACTGGTCAACGGCAACGCCATCAACCAGCCGGCAGCCAAACAAACCCTGGGCGTTATGTTCGATACGGGTCGGCCGCCGTTAGCTATTATCGAAGAGTTGGGCCTGCGCCAGATCAGCGATGCCGGCCAACTGACCGCCGTCGCCCGGCAGGTCATCGCCGATAACCCGGACCCGGTGGCCCAATTCAGGGCGGGCAAAGAGGCGACGCTCAAATTTTTGGTGGGCCAGGTGATGAAAGCCACGCGCGGCAAAGCCAATCCTCAGTTGGCGGAACAAGCCCTGCGCGAACAGTTGCAGCAATGACATGCGCCAGCAGACAAGGTGACATTCATCACTGTTCAAGTTTCAGCAAAGCGGCTTATAATATGACCGTAATTGAATAGTTTGGACGCGCAAAGTGGCGCGTTTTGGCTAGAGGGACAAATAAAAGCAAGTTTCTTATTCAAGACAGAAGCGAACCATAACAAAATAAAGGTTCGCTTTTTTTGTGAAATTACCAGAGAAAGGATTAAGCGATGTCTGGAAACAACCCATTTACCATAGCTCAGCGCCAGCTCGACGAAGCCGCCGCCATCTTGGGGCTTGACCCGGCCACCCACGCCCTGCTGCGCGAGCCGATGCGCGAACTGACCGTTGCTATCCCTGTGCGGATGGACGACGGCAGCGTCCGCATTTTCAAAGGCTACCGGGTGCAGTATAACGACGCTCGCGGCGCTTGCAAGGGCGGCCTGCGCTGGCACCCCGACGAGACCATAGATACCGTGCGCGCCCTGGCTGCCTGGATGACCTGGAAAACGGCGGTGGTGGATATTCCGCTGGGCGGGGGCAAAGGCGGCGTCGTTTGCAACCCCAAAGAGTTATCCCCCACGGAACAGGAACGGCTGGCCAGAGGTTATATTCGAGCGGTGTGGAAAATTTTAGGCGAAAATACCGACGTGCCCGCCCCAGATGTTTACACCAATCCTCAAATTATGGCCTGGATGATGGATGAGTACAGCCTGATTCGAGGCTATTCGGCGGCCGGGTCAATAACCGGCAAACCGCTGGCCCTGGGCGGGTCAGCCGGGCGTGAGGATGCAACTGCACGGGGCGGCATATACACGGTTCGAGAAGCGGCCAACGTTCTTGGCTTTAATCTCAAAGGGCAAACCGCCGCCATTCAGGGCTATGGCAATGCCGGTCAGTTTGCCCACCAGTTGGCCCAGGAGATGCTGGGGCTGCGCGTTGTGGCCGTGTCGGACTCCAAAGGCGGCGTTTTTCAAGAAGATGGCCTGGGCGTTGAAGCGACCATCCGGCACAAAAAGGAAACCGGCTCGGTAGTGGGTATGCCCAACACCACCCCCCTCAACAACAAAGAAATTTTAGAGATGGACGTGGCTGTGCTCTTCCCCTCGGCCCTCGAAAACGTGATTACCGAAGGAAACGCCGGCAATATCAAGGCCAAAATTGTGGCCGAACTGGCTAACGGTCCAACCACACCCGAAGCCGACAAAATCTTGCATGAACACGGGGTGTACGTTATTCCCGACTTTTTGTGCAATGCCGGCGGGGTAACGGTGAGTTATTTTGAGTTAGTGCAAAACGCCTATGATTATTATTGGTCCCGAGAAACCGTCTATGAACGGTTGGACGCCAAAATGACCGCCGCTTTTCAGGCAGTTCATCAGATGGCCCAGGCCAAAAAAGTCCACAATCGTTTGGCCGCCTACCTGGTGGCGGTTGAGCGCGTGGCCGAAGCTGCCAAATTACGGGGATGGGTTTAAATCTGAGGCAAGACACTACTACTCAGCCTCATGTCATTTCGAGACCGAAGGTCGAGAAATCCCCAGGGTGCAACGGTTAAAAGCAAGGTGTTGGGGATTTCTCCCTGCGGTCGAAATGACATGTCTGAGCAATTACAGCAGGACGCTCCTTTTTGGGCTTCTCCCCAAGCGGCCCGGAAAGGAGAGTCCTGGCCCGGTTACTTTTCTATCTGGTTTGTCACGTGGAATTCGGTGTTCAGGGAGTTCTGGCCAGAGGCGTTCTCGCGCAAAATGGTATCGCCAGAGGCAGGCAAAGGAGTTGTTGAGACCTGTTGTAAACCGATGTTGATTAATACACCAATAACAAGTGCTTTAATAATAAGATAAACAGTTTTTTCTAACATTGAATTTTCCCACAGCCGTTAGAATAGTGACGCCGGAAAAAAGCCGCCTTCTCAAATCATTTTACTGCCAGCCTTTCCAAAAATACAATATGCAATAAGTCCTGATTATAACCTGGCCAAAAACTGCCCTTTTCGGGTCTGGGCCAAATTCCTTATTTTTGCTCTTGCGGCCTCCCTTTAAGAATGATATACTATTGTTAAGTTTGCGGAAACATTTGATTGTCTTGAGCAGTCAGTCAGGATTGGGATGGACGTTAAAATTCGCTCCATCAACACATTAACCGATTTACGTAAATGCCACGAGATTCAACGGGCCACCTGGGGCTTTACCGATTTGATGGTTTTCCCCTATACCCAACTCATCTCGGTGGCCCATAACGGCGGGGTGCTACTGGGGGCTTATGTGGGGGGCGAACTGGTCGGTTTTGTATATGGGTATTTGGGCATGTCAGGCTCAAAGCTGTATCACTTCTCGCAGCGCATGGGCGTTTTGCCCCAATACCAGGGCATGGGCATTGGCATGAAGCTCAAACTGGCTCAGCGTGACCAGATGCTGCGGCAGGGGATTGACCTGATTGTATGGACTTATGACCCGCTGCTGGGCAAAAACGCCACCCTCAACATTGAAAAGCTGGGCGGAATTGTGCGCCACTACGCCCGCGATATCTACGGCGCGGTTAATAATCCGCTCCAGGTCGGCCTCTCCACCGACCGCTTTCTGCTGGAATGGGAATTGATGAGCGACCGGGTGCGCGAGCGCATCCGCAGCAACAAGCCGCGTCCCCGCGCTGAAGATTGGCTCAAAGCGGACCAATATCGCTTTGTCAACTTTGCTTCCTGGGAAGGTAATTTGCCCCGCCCCATGGCCCAGGATTTGGAAATGGACGACGACGTGCTGCTGGCCCAAATTCCGCCCGACCTCAATGCCATCAAAAAGGTGGACCTGGGCATTGCTCGCGGCTGGCGTGAGTCGACCCGCGATATTTTTGAAACCTACTTCAAACGCGGCTACGTTGTCACCGGCTTTGCCCGTAGTTCCGAACCGCAAATGCCCAATATTTACCGCATGGAGCGCATAACCCTACCCACCACCTCCGACTTTTCCTCGTGGGAAACCGGCGTCCGCGACGAGTAAACAGCCTTCCAACCATAAGTTCTTTTTAAAATTCTCTAATAAGGCAAGCTGTGTTATTATTAGAGATTAATTGAAGGAACTTTGTTCATGGAAGAAAATCTTACCTCTCTCTCATTACCAGGCCCTGCTGAAAATTTAATCATTAGATTAGTGACCCACGCCGACCTGCCTCACGTGGCCCATGTGGCCCGCATCACCTGGGATGCGACCTACAACCAAACCATTGCCCCTGAAAATCGGCGGGATTTTTTGGAGCGCTCCTACCGGCCCGAAAATCTGGCCGATGCGGTCAACGCCCCAGGCCACTGGTTTTATGTAGCCGAGTTGAATGGGGAAATTGTTGGTTTTGGCCATTTTTTGCAGCGCTACCACCCCACTCAGCGCCGGGCTGAGTTAGTCCGGCTGTACGTTTTGCCGGAATATCAGCATGTGGGCATTGGCACGGCTATGCTCAAAACCGGCTTTGACGCATTGGCTCAAGCCGGGATGCAGCAATGTTTTGTCTCGGTGCAGGCCAGCAATAGCGCCGCCCGCAAATTTTACGAAGGACATGGATTTGTGTTTCACCAGAATCACGGCCAGTTTTTGGGCACCCAAATTGTGATCATGGCCGAGTACACTCGCCCTATCACCGCCGCCGATATGGAACGATGAGCCAACTTCTAAACTATCTGCGCCAACAACAGCCGGCAATGGTCGAAATGCTGGCCCAGTGGGTCAACCAGGATTCGCCCACCTATCACAAAGCGGCTGTGGATACAATGGGCCAGGTGATGGCCCATGCCTTTGTCGAAGCCGGTGGAACATTGACCGCCATTCATCGCCAGCCCGAACTGGGCGATCATTACACCATTACTTATGGTCAAGACGACCGGCAAATCCTGGTCCTCTGTCATTTTGATACGGTTTGGCCGCTCGGTGAAGCCCAAAAGCGCCCCTTCGCCATCGAAAATGGTCTCGGCAAAGGCCCCGGCGTTTATGATATGAAGGCCGGCACGTTGAATGGTTTGTTTGCGCTGAAAGCGATTCAACGGTTGGGCTTGCAGCCGCAGCACAAGTTGGTCTTTTTGCTCACCAGCGATGAAGAAATCGGCAGCCCCACCTCCCGTGAATTGATTGAAGCCGAAGCCCGCCGCAGCCGCTACTGCCTGGTGCTGGAAGGTTCGCGCAACGGGCCGTTGACTACCTGGCGCAAAGGCGTGGGCCGTTTCGATCTGGAAATTACCGGGGTGGCTGCGCATGCCGGGGTTGACCCCGAAAAAGGCGTCAGCGCGGTGGAGGAGTTGGCCCGCCAGATTCAAATTTTGCATGGCTTGACCGATTTGGGCCGGGGCGTCACGGTAAATGTGGGGGTAGTGACCGGCGGCGAACGGCCCAACATCATCGCCCCCTCTGCCCGCGCCGAAGTTGACCTGCGGGTGGTCACTCGCGCCGATGGGGAAGCGTTGACCGAGAAGATTTTGGGGCTTCAACCGCAGTTGCCCGGCAGCCAGATACAAGTAACCGGCGGCATTAATCGCTGGCCCTTTGAAGAAACGCCGGGAGGGCTGGCCCTGTTTGAAAAAGCGCAAGCCATCGCCAGAGAATTGGGCTTTGAGGTAGACAAAATCGGCTCCGGCGGCGGTAGCGACGGCAACTTCACCTCGGCCCTGGGCGTGCCCACGCTCGACGGACTGGGGGCGTTAGGCTACGGCGCGCATGCGCTGTCGGAATATGTTGTCCTGGACGCCCTGCCGCTGCGGGCGGCGTTGGTAGCGGAATTAATGGTAAGGTTGAAGTGATGTCCTCAGATAATGATGAACAGCGCACAGGAACATCTTGCAGCCGGTCAGACCGCGCTCAAAGCTGCTGACTGGCTCAAAGCCAGAGCCTGCTTTGAAGCCGCCCTGCAAGCAGAAGATAGCCCCGCAGCCCACGATGGACTGGGTATAACCCTGTGGTGGCTCAATGAGATTGAGGCCGCCCACCAACATCGTACCACCGCTTACATTCAATACAAAAATCGTCAGGATTTTCGCCCGGCTGCGCTTATCGCAGCGTGGCTGGCGCGGGAACAGGTTTTCCTGCACAGCAACGTGAGCGCCATGAAAGGCTGGTTTGCCCGCGCCGAGCGTTTGCTAAACCAGGCCGGGCCTTGCGCTGAACAAGGATGGTATCTGGTTTTCCGCGCCTCGATGCTGGACGCACCGTCCCCTCTGGAGCAGGCCGCTCTGCAAGCCATCCAGCTTGCCCGTGAGTTCAATGACCCCGACCTGGAAGCGGTCGCCCTGGCCTTTTGTGGCATCGCTCGCGTCTCTTTGGGACGAGTAGAGGAGGGGATGACCGACCTGGATGAGGCTATGGCCGTAGCGACGAGCGGGGAGATGGGCAGTTTCATGGCGGTCAGCGAGATCTTCTGTGTTCTGCTCTCCGCATGCGCCTTGGTGGGCGACCTGGCGCGCACCGAACAGTGGTGCCGCACCGCCGCCGAATTTGCTCAACGCCACTACTGCACCTTTCTCTCCGCTTATTGCCGTACCACCTACGGCGGTTTACTGACCGTTATCGGGCGCTGGGGTGAGGCTGAAACGGAACTTATGGAAGCTATCCAGGCTTTCGACCAGGGCCACCGAGGGTTACGCGTTCACGCGGTTCTCAAGCTGGCCGACCTACGAGTCTGTCAGGGGAGACTGGAAGAAGCCGAAATTTTGCTGGCCGGATATGAGGACTACAGCACGGCCGCAGCGCCGCTGGCTCGCCTCCATCTGGCCCGCGGCGAAGTACAACTCGCCCGGGCCGTACTGGAACAAGCGCTGGGCTCGTTGCCGCTGCTGGATCGCCTGCCCCTGCTGCTGCTGCTGGTGGAGGTGCTGTTGGCTCTGGGTGATGTGGCTGCCGCCAAAGACGCGGCCAAGGAAGTAACAAACCTGGCCCAACAAGCCGGTAGTGATTTTCTCCTGGCGCATGCCGAACTTGCCCAGGGTCAAATCAAATGGCGCATAGGCGAGTCTGACGCCACCCACTCCTTTCAAGCTGTATTGGAGCGATTACGACTTTATGAGCAGTCACTCCTGGCGAGTCGTGCCCGGTTAGCTATGGCCCGCGCCTTGAAGGATAACGACTGGGCCGGCGCGGTCACATGGGCGCGAGCAGCACTCGCTTCCTTTGAACGCATCGGGGCCACGCATGAGGCCGCCGAAACAGCGCATTTACTACGGCAATTGGGGGTAACCGGACGAGTCGGACCACGCCAGCCTGAGCTACTCACCCAACGAGAGGCCGAGGTTTTGTCGCTGGTGGCCCAGGGTTTGACCAATCGTGAAATTGCGGAGCGGCTGGTGATTAGCGCGAAAACCGTGGAACACCACGTCAGCCAGATTCTTGGCAAATTGGGCCTGCGGAGCCGCGCTGAAGCCGCTGCCTTCGCCGTCCGCGGAGATACGTAGATATGGTTCTCCAGAAAAGTTTTCGCTACTGAAACAGGTAGCAAGGTAGCATGTAGCAGGCCATAAGTTTGCTACTTTGCTACCTGCTACCTTGATTGTTGGGAAAGAATTTTTTTCTGGACATCTATATTCTCAAAAATGAGGGGGGTAAATAGGGGACATCCCCGATGCGCCTACTCATCAGGCTGCCTATAATCATTGCAGGTTTCAAAAATATTTAAACAGGAGAAACGGCAATGATACAGGAACAGCAATTAACGGCATCCATTTTAGAAAATCAACAGGGACGAGCGCTGTGGCATTTCAATGCACTTCTCACCTTTAAGGCGCTGGGCGCGGAAACCAATGGTCAGTTCTGGGCTTTGGAAGGTTTAGCCGACTCGAACATGGCCGTCCCTTTACACGCGCACAGTCGAGAGGACGAAATCTGGTACGTCCTCGAAGGGGAGATTGCCTTCACTGTTGGCAATGAGACGCAAATTGGCCGGCCGGGTAGTTTTGTTTACATTCCGCGCCATGTGCCACATACGTTTCAGATTCGTTCAGCTACGGCGCGTTGGTTTGGCATTGGGCTGCCGGCGGGCCTCGATGAGTGGTTTTTTGAGACCGGGGAGCCGGCCCAGGCGCTCACTCTGCCGCCTCCACCCGCCAGTCCACCCGATGTTGAGGCCATTATTGCCAGTCTGAAAGCGTATGGGACAGAGAGGCTGGGGCCGCCCCCTGAAGCCTAGTACACTTGGGTGGAAGTAAGTTTACAGTTTGTAGTGGCGACTTCAGTCGCTTAACTTGCCCAAAACGACTAAAGTCGTTACTACAACCTGTAAGGTCATTTATGCCGCGATGTACTAATCAGTTTTTAATATCTCGGCCTGAATTTGTTCAAAGCTAGAGCGCCAGGAAACAAGCATCCTATCCAACTCTTCCTTAAACTTCGCTCCCTGTTCCTCATTGGCCTCTTGTAGCTGCTGAAACTTTTGCTGGACCTCTTCCAGGCCGCGAGCCAACCTTTTGAATTGCTGCTCATAATCAAGGTTGCCTTTAACTCCTGCTTTATCAAACTTATCTTTTAATTTGCCAATGCCAGCCTGCCATTCATTGAGCTGCGCTTCAACATTTGTTTGGTAACGTTCTTTTTCCGTCATGTTGTTTCCCTTATGGTTAGATTGCCTCTCAAAAGCTTAACACCTTTGCCCCCAGGCCGTCTATACCCTACTGGATGATTGAGGAAACAAAAAAGAGCTATAAAATATAGCTCTTTTTGGCAGATTATTTTAAGGTTATCCGCGTAACAAAATCAAACAGAAAATGTCTTTATCGGGCTGTAACTCCGGCGATGGAGGCAGCAAGGGCCAAGGCTGGCTAACGCCGCCTGGTGAGCCGGTGTGCCATAGCCTTTGTGCCGTTCAAAAGCGTAACCGGGATATTGTTGGCTAAGTTGGACCATCAAACGGTCGCGCGTTACTTTAGCCACCACCGAAGCAGCCGCGACACTCAGAGAAATTTGATCGGCTTTGGGAAAGGCATCCTGGGGCAAATTGACGGCGGGCAGCCACACGTGGTCAAGCAGGAGGTAATCGGGGGGCAGGCTTAGTTCGGCCAGGGCTTGCTGCATGGCCTGACGGGTCGCTTCGAGTACATTCACCTCGTCCACCAGCTCGGCCGGGGCCAGCCCTACTCCTACAGCTAACGCCGTTTGCTGGATCATCCCAAAAAATTGTTCGCGCTCGGCGGCGGTCAACCGTTTAGAGTCGTCCAGACCGGCCAAATGCTCCACCAAACCAGGCTGGTCCAGCGGTAAAATCACCGCCGCCGCCGCCACCGGCCCGGCCCAGGCCCCTCGACCGGCCTCATCCACCCCGGCTATAAAACGAAAACCCTGCTCGCGCAGGGCTAGTTCTTTGCGCAAATTGGGCAAAGAAGGTTGGAAGGTTGGAAGATCGAAAGCCATATTTCTATCTTCCATCTACTATCCTCTATCTTCTGTCTTTAGGGTAGGCGCTTTTCTTTCAAGCGAGCCGACTTGCCGCTGAGAGAGCGCAGATAGTAGAGCTTGGCCCGGCGCACTTTGGCGTGGCGTAACACCTCAATTTTTTCGATGCGCGGGGAGTAATAAAGGAAGGTGCGTTCTACCCCAATGCCGTGGGCGGCAATACGGCGGACGGTAAAGAATTTGTTCATGCCCCCGCCCCGAATAGCCACCACGATACCCTGAAAGACCTGGATACGTTCGCGGTTGCCCTCGACAATGCGCACGTGGACGTTGACCGTGTCGCCGGGGCGCAATTGGGGACGTTCTTCTTTGATTTGTTGAGCGGCTTGATATTCGATTGCCTGGATCAAATCAACTGCGTGAGCCATTGGATCATACCTCTTTATTAGCTTTGAAAAAGCGGCTCACCCGTAAAACGTAAAACGTGAAACGTAATACCACTTCGCTGGTGAGTCATTACGCCTGACGTTTTATGTTTTATGATCAGCCCTTTATTTTGTCGGAAAATGTTTTATCTTACAAAAAAAGTGCTGGCTTGTCGCCAGTCACGAAGGAGGATTATAGCATGGGATTTAAGAGTCAGGCAAATTAGAACTTAAAATTCCATTGTTAGTCTCAATGGCAGCTTGGGAATTTTCAAGATTTAAACAGTCAAAACGTGTTGCGTCTTGCGTGAAATGAACGGAACACGCAAGACGCAACATGGATTGAACAACTATTTTCTTGCAACTACTTTAATCTACTTGGGCATTTTAACCAGGGCGTCATAGGCTGAAGTATAGTAGACGCTAAAGTAACCCAACTCTGTGACGGGCGTAGTCAGGCTGTAATCCAAATTCCAGAGAATCATGGGGCCAACCCAACCCTGTTTTTTGCCCCACAGGTAGGCCTCAACCAGCCACCTGGCCCGTTCGACAGGGGTATTATCCAGAGCATACATATAGCCGGGTTGAGGACTATCGTCCACGGCCCAACCAAATTCGGTGATCGCAATAGCTTTGCCACCATCGCCGTTGGCAACCATCACTTCACGATAGGCTTCCATGGTACCCAAAAAGCACCAACTGTGGTGGCGATTAATAAACGGTTCGAGGAAGGAGTCAGCCCCCGCTTCTTCGGCGGTGACGGTGCGCCAATCGGCCAGGGCCGGACAGTTGTACCCGGCGGGATGCGCTCCCAAAGCATCGAAATAATCCTTGACGCCGCTGGCATACATTTGCTCAAGATATTCTACATCGTCAATCGCCAGGTCAGCCACGTTGCCTGCCGGGGTCAAGCCGCCGCTGATGACCAGCATTTCTGGATTGACAGCTTTGATGGCCGGATAAGCCTGCTGCAAGAGCTGAACGTAATTGGCCGCGTTCATCCGCCCCTTGCCCCCGGCTTTGTACCAGAGATTTTGCTCATCCCAAATTTCAACAGCTTGAACTTTGCCGCGATAGCGCTCCGAAACTTGGGCTACGAATTCGGCATATTTGGCCGGATCGGCAGGGGGTCCTTCAACCATTTTATCGTCGTCAGCCGGACGCGCCCAGTCCGGCGCTTTGACAATGGAGAGCATCACTTTTATATTTTTGGCCGCATAGGCGTCAATGACTTGATCCCAGGCAGCCCAATCATAATTGCCCTGCGTAGGCTCAACTGTCTTCCAGGGCATTTGAAATTTGACCCACTCAAAGCCAAGTTCCTCAATGGAAGAGAGGTTAAGTTCGGCATCTCCATTCGGGTCGGCTTGAATACCATAACCAAAAGGTACAGTCGGCCCCACCTCACCTACCATTAGCTCCATCAGCCGAAGGCTGCTATCCGGGGTGGGATTACCTTCGCTCTGCCCCGAGAGACGCTCGCCGGTGACGCTGTTATACAGTCCCACCTTTAAATCATATTTCCCGTCAGGCAGATTTTCGACGGTCAGGATGTGGTGTTCATCTTCGACAAGCTGCCCCGGCGACCAGCGGCTGGTAGGGAATTTGCCTTGCCCCGGCGGACTGTCTTCCTGGGCCAGAAGCAATCCGTTGACATCGGTCAGGTGGATAAAGACCGTATAATTGTTAGCCACTTCCTGCACGCTGCGCCAGTAGAGGGTCAGGTCAATAGCTTCCTTACTTTCCAATTTGTAACCCACCAGTTCGATTTCGTGATTGAATACGGCTGACACCGGCACAACTCCGGCGGGCAAGTCAGGCATATCCGGCGCAGAAGCATCAACGAGCATTCCCTGCACAATAACCTGTCCTGCCGCAATGTCGGTTCTGGCGATTTTGCCCACTGTTTCAGTTTCACCAGAGATAAATCCGGTGGGTAAGTGAGAGGTCGGCCAACTGCGTTCACCAATCGAGCCGGGCCCAAATTCAGAACCCCGGCTGATGGGCTGCAAGGCCACCACCACCGTCGTCGTTTCAACCTTGTTGGCCTCGGAAACCGGCAAATTCACCCCTTCTGCCGGCGCAATCTGTTGCAGTTGCTCGGTCACGCGGTAGCCGAGGTCCGGCCAGACAGCCAAAACAGCGGCGCTGATAACAATGACTAAACTGATTACAAACGCAAAGATAAAGCCTTTGGTCACGGTATTCCTCCAGGTGTAACGTATATTTTTTACATCAGTTTTAAGCTCAGCCAGCAGGGAAGGCGACTCCCACACCGTCGAAGATGGGTTTTTGGCTGGGACGCCGTTCTGTAATGATACCGGCTCGAGTTGAGCCTGGAGTCGCTTAAACGCCAACACTGCCGAGGAGGGGGCAGCCGGCGTCAAGGCAGCCAAAGCCTGGTGAACCTGCTCCCTGGTCTGGCGCAGTTGCTCCAGCCTGGCCTGCACCTCCGGCGAGCCGGACAGCCATTGCTCCACCTGCTCACGCTCCGGCGGCGCAAGTTCCCCGTCCAGATAAGCCCCTAACAAACCTTCATCTACGCCCATCGTTTACTTCTCCTCACCAAAAACCAGCCGATACTTCTCCCTAAACACTCGTTCCGCCCGCGTCAGCAGCGAGCCAATTGAGCCAGGGGCGACCTCCAGCACTGCGGCCAATTCCGCATACGACAGGCCGGTGTGGCGCAGTAATAATAATTTGGCATCGCGGGATTTCATCTGTAACAAAATCTGGCGGACGCGGGCCTGGGTGTCCTGGCTTTCGACCAATTGAGCCGGGTCGGCCAAAACGGCACTGAAAGGCCAGAGACGCGCAAATTGCTCCTGCCAAACTGCACGGCGCTTCTGGCTGCGCAAAACATTGTAACCTTCATTGATAGCCACTCGATAGAGCCACCCGGCAATGTTGGTCTCATCGCCGTGCAGCCGCAGCCGCTCCGGGGCATGGTACAGCTTGAGAAAAGCCTGCTGCGCCATATCCTCGGCATCGGCTTTGTTGCCCAACAGCGCGAAGAGGGCCGCATAGACCCGTTCATAATGCCTCAGGAATAGCGCCTCAAACGAGGCGTCATCCCCGGCCTGAACCTGGATTAACAACTTGGTATCGGAAAGCGCTGTCTGATCAGACAAGATTGTGGCTGGTTAACCTCCCTGCTTTCTGGATATAAAACACCGTTGGGAGGGAAAATAGGACAGATGATGATACGTGATGCGTGATACGTGAATTTCACGCATCCGCATCATGTATCACCACTAGGGAGTAACTTCATCTTCTGAGGAATCTTGAAGGGTCGCCAAATACTTCCGATCCGCCTCGCTCAACTTGGCTTCGGCCAGCAGATCGGGGCGGCGGGCCAGGGTGCGGGCCAGCGCTTGCTGCCGCCGCCATTCGCTCAATTTGGCATGGTGGCCGGACAGGAGAATATGGGGCACGGTGTGGCCGCGATAGTCGGCGGGGCGGGTGTAGTGGGGATATTCGAGCAGGCCGGCGGAGTGGGAGTCGTTGGCCGTAGCTTCCGGGTCGCCCAGGACGCCGGGGATCAGGCGGGTCAGCACATCCACCAGAACCATGGCCGCAATTTCTCCGCCGGAAAGCACATAATCGCCAATGGAGAGTTCATCGGTGACCAAAAATTGGCAGACCCGTTCATCCACGCCCTCGTAGCGGCCACACAGCAGCAGCAGGCGCTCGTGAACGGCCAATTCACGGGCGACGGCCTGCTTGAGCAATCGGCCCTGGGGAGTCAGCAGAATAATGGGCGGATAGCCCTGCTGCAACAGCGGCCGGTAGCCGTCGGGGGGTATCTCGACGCCCAAAATAACCTCGACCGCATTAAAAATCGGCTCCGGCTTCATAATCATCCCGCCGCCGCCGCCGTAAGGAGTATCGTCGGTAACGTGGTGTTTGCCGGGGGCATAGTCGCGGATATTGTGCAGGACGATTTCCACATGGCCCATGTCGCGGGCGCGGCCAATAATGGTGGCGTCAAAAACGCCGGCAAACATTTCAGGGAAAAGGGTAAGAATATCAAAACGCATAAATGATCCACCCCCTCCCCCTTTCAGGGGGAGGGTTGGGGTAGGCGTGCGGTCATTTTACCACAGAATCAGCCCTGCCGGAAGTTCACAAAGCCCTGTTTTTATGGTAAAATCAGTGTCACATTTGGATTAAGCTTTCCCCCTCAATGCTTCACCCATCATTAGGTTGCACGCTAATATAAGCTATGCTAAACTGAGTAGCACTTTCAGGGACAAGAACAAGATCATGAGCAATCAGCAGCCTGATAATATTACGAACAGCTTGCGTTTGGGGATTGAAGCCGCCCGCACCGGCCGTGAAAACGAGGCCAGGAGCCATCTCATTGCGGTGCTTAAACAAGACCCCAACAATATTCCGGCCATGCTCTGGTTAGCCTTTGTTTTGCCTGCCCCTCAAGATACTATCCGCCTGCTCAAGCGCGTCCTGGCCCTCGACCCGGACAACGAGCGGGCCAAAGCCGGGATTCGCTGGGCCAGGGTGCGGCTGGGCCTGCCGCCGGAGCAAACCGAGGCCGCTGCTCTGGAAAGTCCTACCACCTCTGCTCAAACCGACGCCGATCCAACGGAGGAGAGCGGCGAAGACTCCATCCGGGCGCTGTTACTTTCCGAAGAAGTGCAGCAGCGCTCCAAAAAGGGAGCGCTGGCCCATCGCGCCCGCCGCACCATCAATCCATTTCTGGGCATCTTTCTAATCAGCGGGGCGTTGGGCCTAATGGCAATTGGACTGGGAGCGTTGTTGTTTGTGCCGCCTGAAACATTGGCTGCCTGGATGCCCGCCTATCACAACTCACCCACCCACGCCAACATTCAAGCAGCCGCTCCAATCTCTGCGCCGGCAAAGCCTGCTATCCCTGCTGCTGTCCCCAAAAGCGTGACCAAAAGCTTTTCTTCGGCGGCCGATACCATCCTTATGCCGGAGTCGCCGCCCCACATCTACCGGCCCCCGGCTGAAAGCGACCTGGCGGTATCAGCCAGTAAGGCTGAGCCAACTGCGACAGCTTCACCTTCAGTAGACGAGACGCAGCCAACTTCCCTTCACCCCCTCCAACTGATTGGTCCGGTGGGACCCTTTGTGCCCGAACCGGTGGATAAAGCCTCCCTGGCCCACCAGCCCATTTACCCCGGCGAAAAGTGGATTGAGGTCAATGTGACCACCCAACAAGTGACCGCCTGGGAGGGCGATGTGCCGGTAATGACATTTACCGTTTCTACCGGCTTACCCAACACCCCAACCGTTTTGGGTAAGTTCAACATCTATTGGAAACTAAAATCCACCCTGATGGTCGGTTATGATTATTACCTGCCCGAAGTGCCCTATACGATGTACTTCTATGCCGGTTACGCCCTGCACGGCACTTACTGGCACAGCAATTTCGGCCAGCCCATGAGCCACGGCTGCGTCAATTTAGAAACAAGCCAGGCGCAGCAACTCTTTGACTGGGCCGCGCCCGTCCTCCCCCCTGGCCAGACTGAAGTGGTCGCCAGCGCCGATAACCCCGGCACGCTGGTCGTCGTCCACGAGTAACCTATATTCATTATTAAATTTGTGCCATTTGTCTATTCGTGACATTCGTGATTTAAACAGCCAGGTAGCTGGATTGTGTTTCACGCCTTGCGCTTTACGCCGGGTAGATTTGTGGTAGAATACCCCCAAGATTAATTTCTCAATAGGAAAAAGGAAGAGAACTGATGTTAAAACGATTTCAGCCTGGGGTCGTTGGGCTGGCCGGCTTGCTTTTGTCAAGCTTGCTGCTGGCGGCCTGCGGCGGCGCGGCTGAGTCTGTCACCCCAGAACAGCCGGCCCCTGCTCAGAGCCAGGCAACCACTACGGGCGCAGGCGAAGCGGCCGCCCCCACGAGTCCAACCACCGAGGTTACAGAGACGACTGCCGCCGAAGAACCCACAGCCACTGCCGCCACCACCCAGGCGGCGGAGGTTTCTGCAGCGCCGGCGACGTGCCAGCCCGTAGATATTCCCACCAATACCTTGATTGCGCCGGTATCGGATGAGGAATGGTCTAAAGGTCCGGCCGATGCACCAGTCACGGTAATCGAGTATGCTGACTTTCAATGCCCTGGTTGCGCCGGAATTTTTCCCACAGTGGAGAAACTCAAGACAGATTACGGCGATGACCTGCGTATTGTTTTTCGCCATTTTCCGCTGTTGACCATTCACGACAAGGCGATGATTACCGCCGAAGCCGCCGAAGCCGCTGGCGCTCAGGGCAAGTTTTGGGAAATGCACGACTTGCTCTTTGAGCGGCAGGATATGTGGAGTTCCACGGCTCAAGAAGATATGGCCGAAGTATTGGTTAGCTACGCCCAGGAAATTGGGCTTGAGGATATGGGCCAGTTCAAGACAGACCTGGAAAAGCATACCTACCAGGCCAAGATTCAGGCCGCTTACGACTCTGCGGTTAATTCTCAGTTAAGCAGCACCCCCAGTTTTGTGATTAACCAGGTAGACTATCCGGCCCAGAACTTTGGCTTAACGTATGAAGGGCTAGATGCCTTTATCAAGCTCATCCTGTTGCGCGAGACCTGGTTCGAGCAGCCGGAACAGGTGATTGACCCGGACAAACAGTATACCGCTACGGTCAAAACCGAAAAGGGCGATATTGTCATCGAGCTTTACGCCGATACCGCCCCGGTCAACGTCAACAGTTTTGTCTTTCTGGCCGAAAATGGCTGGTACAAAGGCGTCACCTTCCACCGCGTCTTGCCTGGCTTTGTGGCCCAGGGCGGCGACCCCACCGGAATGGGGATCGGCTTCCCCGGCTACCGCTGCGGCGATGAGGTAAGCTCCTCGCGTACGTTTGATGGGCCGGGTGTGGTTTCGCTGGCTAATAGCGGCCCCAACACCAACGGCAGCCAATTCTTTATTACCTATGATGCCGTGCCGCAGTTGAACGAAGGCTTTACCATCATTGGTCGCGTAGTTGAGGGGATGGATGTCGCTGAGGCTATCACGCCGCGCGACCCGCAAACTACCCCCGATGCACCTCCCGGCGATACAATTTTAGATATTACCATCGAGGAAAAAGGTTAGGCGGGTCATTAATCATCAAAGAAAAATGAAAACGCCCCAAAATCGGGGCGTTTTTAGTTACCCAAATGATATTCAGAGGAGGACTCTTTATGGTGTCATTTTTCACCCGCACTGTTTTCCTGGTGGCCCTGGCTCATTTCACCATTGAGCTGTGTGGCAATTTTCTCCCCGTCCTCTATCCGATTTTGATTAACACCCTGGGCCTGACCTACAGCCAGATTGGGATCATTGCCCTTGTCGCCGGGTTGAGCGAAGCCCTACTCCAACCGGTCTTTGGCTACCTCAGCGATCAGTGGGGGGCGCGACGTATGACGGTTTTGAGCATCGCCTGGATGGGCACGCTGCTGGGTTTGGTCGGCTTTACCTGGAATTATCTCTCACTGGTTGGGCTGGTTGGGTTGGGTGTTTTGGGTTCGGCAGCATTTCACCCGGCCGGGGCTACCCTGGCCTCGACCAATGCCGGCAAGATGCGGGGCGCGGCCCAATCTATTTTTGCCGTCGGCGGCAACTTTGGCTCGGCTTTGAGTCCGCTGCTGGTGGCCATAGGTATTAGTTGGCTGGACCTGCCGGGAACCATGATCCTCATCCCGATTGCTCTATTGGTCAGCCTGCTGCTGCATTGGCAGCTTGGCCGTGATGGTCAGCTTAACCCTCATCACCCTAACCCCCATCTCAGCCAGCGCCGCCGGCTTTCCGCTATGCCGAATGGGGCCAAAATAGGGTTGTCTCTGCTTGTGGCAGCGGTGATGTGCCGCTCCTGGATCCAGGTAGGTTTTATAACCTATCTACCCGAGTGGATCGAGAGCCATGGCGGGTCGCTGGCGCTGGGCGGACAGATGCTGGCAGTTTTTGCCGTCGCTACCGGTGTGGGCAGTCTGACTGGCGGCAGCCTGTCTGATCGGATTGGGCGCAGCCAGGTCTTTATTCTGAGCATGGTCTTGATCGGCCCGGCGTTGTGGTTATTCCTGCGCAGCACCGGCCCCTGGCAGTTTTTGCTGGTAGGGCTGGTCGGCGCGCTCATCGGCTTGACCTTTCCGGTGGCGGTCATTATGGCCCAGGAGACCTGGCCTTACGGCGTAGGTTTTGCCTCGGCGCTGGTGATGGGGCTGGGTTGGGCGCCCGGCGGATTAGGCGCTTCGTTCACCGGCTATGTGGCCGACCAGTCCTCCCTGGACACAAGTCTGCAATTATTAATTTTCCCCCCGCTGCTGGGCCTGGTTTGCATTGGGGTCTACATGGCCTGGCAGCGGCGGTCGGTGCGAGTGCTCTCCTCAGATGTCATCGGCTCATAATTTTCCAACCATTTTCTAACTCTATTCACAGCCCCTTCCTACTTTTCTATTCTACAATACATGGTGTTAAAATATTTCCATTCTGGAGGCAGTTTCTAATGAAAAATATTCTCGTCACCGGCGGGGCCGGTTTTATTGGTTCAAACTTTGTCCACCTGATGCTGGGCAAATATGACGATATCAATATCGTTGTTTTTGATAAACTGACCTATGCGGGCAACCTGGATAATTTGATCCCCGTCGAAAAAAATCCGCATTACCACTTCTACCGAGGCGATATCTGTCATCCCCACGAAGTTGACGAAGTGATGCAGCGCTACAAGATTGACACTATCGTCAATTTTGCCGCCGAAACCCACGTAGACCGCTCGCTGATGGAGCCGGGCGGCTTTATCCAAACCGACGTGTACGGCACGTATGTGCTGCTAGAAGCGGCCAAAAAGTACGGCATCGAGCGTTACCATCAAATCAGCACCGACGAAGTGTACGGGGCGGTACTGGAAGGACGCTCTAAAGAGACCGACCAACTCCACACCCGCAGCCCTTACTCGGCGGCCAAAGCCGGGGGTGATTTGATGTGCCTGGCCTACTACACCAGCTTTAACATGCCCATCACCATCACCCGTGGCAGCAACAACATCGGCCCCTACCAATACCCGGAGAAAGCCGTCCCCCTTTTTGTGACCAACGCCATAGACAACAAACCCCTCCCTCTCTACGGTGATGGCCTGCAAATGCGCGATTACCAATACGTGCAAGATCACTGCGAGGGTATTGACGTGGTGCTGCGCAAAGGCCAGCCGGGCGAAATTTACAACCTCGGTACCGGCGTCGAAACTACCAACATCGAGATGACCCGCGCCATTTTGCGGCTGCTCAACAAGCCCGAAAGTCTCATCCAGCCCATCACCGACCGGCCCGGCCACGACCGGCGATATGCCCTCGATTGCAGCAAAGTTCAGGCACTCGGCTGGCGCAGCGCCCACAACTTTGAGCAGGCTATCGAAGCCACCGTCAAATGGTATGTAGATAACGAATGGTGGTGGCGCAAAATCAAAAGCGGCGACCGCTACCAGGAATACTACCAGCGCCAATACACGGGGCGTGAGATTAACAAATAAAAGTTGGTGGACTGCTTTTGCGGCCCGCCCTTATGCATTTGAAGGGGGCTTTATGAATGCGCTGGATGTTTTAAAATATGGGCATCAAACGGCGCTGAACACACTGAAGGCTTTTCCCGAAGCCGAATGGAACCGCCCCGGCGCGTGTGGAGTCTGGTCGGTTAAAGACATTATTGCTCACCTGGCTTCCTATGAGCACATGCTGGTCGAGGTGTTGGGAGGGTTTTTGGAAGACGGCCCCACCCCAACGCTGGAAAAAATGGGGGCAGGCTTAGAGCAATTCAACGCCGACGAGGTGTCTGCACGCCGGGATCGCTCAATGGCCGAAGTCCTGGCCGAACTCAACGATGTCCACACTCAGACCACAACCCTGGCGGCTCGTATCCCCGCCGACACTTACCGGCAAAACGGCACGCTCCCCTGGTACGGCTCAGAATACGACCTGGACGATTTTATTGTCTATACCTTCTACGGCCACAAACGAGAGCATAGCGCCCAGATTGCTGCTTTTTCCGATTCTCTAACCCGCTAACCCTGCTATACTGCCCGCAGGCACAAACTGAGCTTTTTGCTAGTGTAGAAAAACGCAGTTTGTATCCGTGCAAAGTATAGTATTGAGGAATTTCAAGCAAGCTTGAAACTCCTCGTTAAAAAAATAGATCATAGTAATAACTTTAGCCGTTTCTTTTTGCGAGTATGACGTGGAACGACTAAAGTTGTCACTACATACCCCCTTCTTTTCTAACCTTTTTTTTATTTTTTTCATAGACCTTTCTAAGGAAGATGTTATAACCTCATATCGTTCCAATAGTCAGCCAACTGCATAACCCCATTCTATCTGCAACCATTCCCTATTCAGTCTATCTTGTTTTCGTACAAGTCATAACAAAATCTCAGTGGATCCAATTTTCGAGGAGTGAGGCACGCCTACGTGCCGAACGGAGCCGCACGTGGGCGTGCTGGCTCCTCAAATTTGGAGCTACTGAATCTTATTTATTCTCAGGTATGGCTGCCAAGAGATTATTTTTTTGTTTTAGGCAGAAGCCGCTCTTACAGGTAAAAATCTCTGGAGGTGTTTTATGGATTATGTTTGACTGTTGATAAGGGGACACAGGTCAGGGATTAGGCGAGCATCATGGTCGCAGTCACGCCCTAAGGCAATGTAGTTAAAATGGGGAGATGATAGCGAGGTTGCCTCGGCGCATTGTTTGATGATACTTTCTCTAGCCAAAATCAAGAAAGGAAATTAAACATGACTGGGACATTATTACTCATCGAGGACGATGTCAGATTATGCGAAACCTTGAGCCAACTATTAACCTTCAAAGGTTTTCGAGTTCAAACGGCCTATAACGCCCTCACCGGGATGCAAAAAATTTATAACTGTGAGCCGGATGCAGTTATTTTGGATATTATGTTACCGGACTCGGATGGCTGGCAGGTCTGTTCGCACATTAAGGCCATGTTTGATATCCCTATCCTCATTCTAACCGCCCTCGGCGCGGAGGAACATGTTGTTAAAGCATTAGAACTGGGGGCCGACGATTACATCGTTAAACCGGTCACAACCCCAGAGCTTTTGGATCGCATCAACAGTTTGCTCCATCGCGCCTGTCGTTCAAGCAGAGTGTTTAGCCATGATTATTTTGACTGCGTTCTACGCTACGGCGACCTTATGGTTGACTTGGACCGTCACGAAGTTATGCTTGCGGGCGAACGAATTGACTTAAGCCCCACTGAATTTCAGCTTTTGACCCTATTCATCCGCTACGAAGGCCGAATGTTGCCCCATGAATTTCTATTAAATAAAATTTGGGGTTCAGAATACGCTAATAAAACTAACTACCTGCGCATCTACGTTAACTATTTACGACGTAAAATTGAAAAAAATCCCGATAAACCCACCTTAATTCACAATGAGCGGGGTATTGGCTATCGTTTTGGCACAAGACTGAACCATAAAAACAGTAATACCCCACCTCTCCTGGCGGCTGCCCAATATGCAAATTAGTCGCTGTCAACAGCTAAAGAACAGCTTTTTGGGAGCACCGCCATCCATAGAAAATAAAAATAAATAAAAGACTCCCCTGCCGTGGGGAGTCTCGATTAGGGCACAGGCTCATTCAGATGAATAAAACTTGTCAATCTGGATTGACCCGTGTCCTTTTTGTTACGTTTAATGCATCTATGACTTCACAAAGATACCCAACGGTAGGTAAGCCGAGACAATCCAGTTGGGCGCGTCCACAATCTCGCTAATTTTCAAATCTACAGCTGCGCCGCAGAGGCAGTAGGCTTGCTCGCGGGTCAAACCCTGTTCGGTGGCCAGGTAGTCAATCATGTAGCGAATGGCCTGCTGGGCATTTTTGAACAAGTCAGGCCCATGCGCCGTAGTGACATAATAACCGCCCTCATCAGCTACAGTCAATTTTTTGCCAGGCGGAGTGATGAAACGCAGCTCAGGGATATGTCTGCCTTTATGCAGGGTAAACTTCAGGGTCACGGTCATCGGCGTCTCGATGCCTGTCCCATTAACTTCCCCATCGCCCATCGCAGCGTGGCAGTCACCGCAGGAGAAGAGCGCGCCGGAAACCAGCACCGGGAAAAAGACCCGCGCACCGGGGTTGAGATGGCGAATGTCTATATTGCCGGCGTTCTCACGGGGCGGGATGGTGTTCAACCGGCCCGGCTCGCGCGGGGCTACGCCCATTACCCCGCAGTGCGGCTCGTAGGGAATACGGATCTTTTCGCTAAAGTGGCAAACCTCGCCCTCCAGCCGGTAATGCTGGAGATAGGGTGTGGTAAAGTCGTCGGCCAGCAGGCCAAAGCCAGGAATCACCGCGTTCCAGCCCCAGCCCTTGTGCTGCATGCTCACCACTTCCACCTCCAATCCGTCGCCTGGTTCCGCCCCTTCGATGTAAACTGGGCCGGTCAGCGGGTGGATGGGGTCAAAGCTGATCGTCTTTAGCGCCTCCTCGGTTGAAGTAGGCGTCACCTGATTGGCCGAAGCCTCCAGCGTTTCGAACACCACCGTATCGCCGGGTTGAATCCGCACTCGCGCCGGGTGAGAATTGTCCCAAAACGCATGCGGTTGAGTATCATCCAGATGATGCGTAGCCATAGAATTTTGCTCCTTTGCCTAATAAAATTTTGATTTGTTGATCAGGGTAAATCTGACCGCCGACCGCTGGAAAATCCTTTAATCGAATAAGGGCGGTCAGCCGTCGGCCGTCGGCGGTTCTCATGACTGGCTGTGCCGGATGCGTGGGTCAACCAGGCTCTGCGCCAGGTCAATCAGAATCCCACTGAGGACCACCATACAGGCTGTGAAAATAACTGTGCCCAAAATAAGCGGCACATCCACCGTCTCGATGGCTTCGACGGCCATGCGGCCCACGCCCGGCCAGTTGAACACCCGCTCGACCAGCACTACTCCGCCGATGAACCAGGGAATGTCCATGCCGGCCATGGTGATGATCGGATTGAGGGCGTTGGGCAGGACATGCCGCACCGTAACCCATAGATTGCTCAAACCTTTAGCGCGCGCGGTGCGAACATAATCATTCGCCAGAACATCGAGCATACTCGAGCGCATCATCCGGGCATACCAGGCCGCCCCGCCCAGTCCGGCGGTGAGCGCGGGCAGCACCAGGTGGGCCAGACTGCCCGTTCCCCCCAGTGGAAAAATGGGCAGCAAAAAGCCAAACCAATACAGGAATAACAGCCCCAGCCAAAACGGCGGCGCGGAAACACCTAACAGGGCTAAAAACATACCGGCCCGGTCGGGCCAGCGCCCGCGTCCCAGAGCCGAGACAATTCCCACCGGCAAACCGATGGCCAGCTCGACCAGGATGCCGCCCGCTATCAAGGCCAGGGTGTAAGGAATCCGGCTGAGGAGCAGTTCGGTGACGGCAATCTGCTTGCGATAGGAAAAGCCGAGGTCGCCTTGCAATAGCCGCTCGACGTAGCGTAGGTACTGCCTCCATAAGGGTTGGTCAAGGCCCAGTTCATGGCGGATGCGGTCTACCGTTTCTACCGTAGCGCTTGGCCCGGCGTACATGCGGGCCGGATCGGCCGGCAAGTAATAGATCAGGATGAAGGTCAGCACCGAAATGCCAACCAGCACCGGGATGGTTTGGATCAGGCGACGCGCAATAAAAACCCACATGCTTATAGCCTTCCGCGTTGGCTGGGGTCCAGCACGTCCCGCAGGCCGTCGCCCAGGAGATTGAAAGCAAAAACGGTGATCATGATTGCCAGGCCAGGGTAGATGACCATCCAGGGGGCCGTCCGGTAAAAGGATTGGGCCTGCTGGATCATCCCGCCCCAACTCGGCGTGGGCGGCTGGACGCCGATGCCCAGATAGCTCAGGCTGGCTTCGAGCATGACGTTGGTAGCAATGCCCAACGTACCCCAAACAATGAGGGTCGGAACGAGTTGGGGCAAAATGTGCCGCACCAAAATATAACGGCGTTTCGCGCCAATGGCCCTGGCGGCAATCACAAAATCACGCTGGCGCAGCGAAAGCACCTGGCCGTAGGCCACGCGGGCAATCCAGGTCCAGTAGACCAGCCCAATCACCAGAATGATAATCCACATGCTCGGTTTGAGAATCGCTACCAGGGTCATGGCCAGCAGCAAGGTTGGAAAGGCCATCATCACATCGGTAAAACGCATCAACAGCGTTTCGAGCGGGTTGCCAAAGTAGCCGGCAATGGAGCCAATCAACGTGCCCAGGGCTACAGCCAAAGAGTTGGCTAAAACGCCCACCAGCAAACTAACCCGCGCCCCGTAAAGAATACGGCTCAACAAATCGCGCCCATTGGCGTCGGTACCGAGAGGGAAACGCCAACTGCCTTCGCTCAGGAGGGTGCTGGGCACGGGCTGGCCATCGAGGGTCAGGCCATCCCGAAACTGTTCGGTCGGGTCGTGTGGAGCCAGCACGGACGCAAAAATCGCCGCCAGGACGATGAGCACAATCAAGCCCAGGCCGACCATGGCCGAGGAATCACGCCGCAGGCTGCGCCAGGCCACTGTAAAATAGCCAGCTTCACGGGGCGCGGCATAGCCAATTTGCGCTCGGGAAGCGGGTTGTTTGAGCGAACCGGATTTTTTGTCGAGTTCGGTGATAGCCACGGTGATTTCAAAGGAACTGAGGGAACTGAGGGAACTTTTCTTTCAGTCCCTCCTTATGCTCAAAAAGCATATTTTGTTACTGTGACAAGGACTTACGCTGTCATGTCATTTCGAGCGACGATAGGAGCGAGAAATCCTCAAAACCACTCTTACAAGATTAGGGATTAGAGATTTCTCCCTCCGCTTCGCTCCGGTCGAAATGACATGCTTAGACCCACCACATAAGTCCCATTACTGCGCCAGCCACATCGTTTCGTAGCGGAAGAGATGCTCCGGGTGGGTGAGGGTGGGCTGGCCGTGCAGTTTTTCAGAGTGAGCCACATCGTACTCACCATTGATGACGGGAACCCAGACGGCATCATCCATCAAGGCTTTGAAGAAGGGTTTATAAGCCTCCAACCGGGCCTTGCGGTCGGTCATCGCCAGTAGCTCCAGGCTCTGCTTGTGAAGCTCTTCATTACAGTAGCGCGACCAGTTCCAGCCGCCGGGCACATTTGAGTCGCAACCCAGGATCGGCGCGTAGAAATCGTCAGGATCCGGGTAATCTTGAGTCCAGGCCAGCCCGCCCGACCAGACCAGCGGCGTTTTGCCGTTCCCGGCATCTTCGATGACATTGGGCGCAGCCAGGGTGTTGATGGTCAGCTTAATGCCAATTTTGTCCAGGTCTTGCTGGAAAGACTCGCACAGTTTGGGCTGCGGTTCCACCGAGATACATTCGATGCTGGTTTCAAAGCCATCAGCAAAGCCGGCTTCGGCCAGCAAGGCTTTGGCCTTCTCCGGGTCGTACTCGTAGCCGGTGTAAGTGGGGTCGTAGCCGGGCATCAACGGCGGAAGAATCTGGTTGGCGACAGTGGCCCGGCCATTGAGCAGTTGCACAATGCGCTGCTTGTCAATGGCGTGGTTGAGGGCCTGCCGCACTTTCAAATTATCAAACGGCGGCATGGTGGTGTTTATGGCAATGTAAGTGGTGTTGACCTGCGGGCTGCGCTCGATGCGGTTGGCCCAGGCCGGGTCGGTGCTGATGCGGGTCCAATCTGCGCCGGGCGGCGGGTCGCCCATCATCTGGATTTCATCTTTTTCCAGTCGCAATAAAGCCACATCCGGCTCAACCCCCACCTCAATTCTGATTCCGTCGAGGTAAGGCAGCCCTTCGTAAAAGTAATCGGGGTTGCGCTCAAAAACCAGATATTGGCCTGGCTGCCACTCTTTGAGTTTGAAGGGGCCGGTGCCGACCGGGGCGTGTCCAAAGTTTTCGCCGGCCTTTTCGACTTCTTCTTTGGGCACAATAAAGGCAAAGTTAAGGGCCATCTTGTTGAGGAAGGTCACATCGGGCTGGGTCAAGGTAAACTCCACCGTGGATGGGTCTACCGCCTTGATGCCTTCCACCGAGGTCGCCTGGCCGTCAATAAATTCCTGGGCGCCCTTGATGCCGACAAAAAAGCCCGCGCCGGGACTGCCGGTTTTGGGATCCAACACACGGGTAATGGTGTAGACCACGTCATCGGCGGTCACTTCGCGCCCGTTCTGGAATTTAACCCCCTGGCGTAATTTAAAGGTGTAAACGGTGCTGTCGGCGCTGACTTCCGGCAAACTCTCAGCAATGCGTGGGGTGATATTGGTCGTATCGTCGTAGTCCAACAGCCCATCGAAGACCAGCTTGATCGTCGGCCAGTTGGTCCAGTCGTAGCCAATGGCCGGATCGAGCGTAGCCAGGTCATCTTTGTAAACAACGGTAATTGACCCACCGCGCTGCGGTTCCATCGCCCCGGCGCTTTCGGCAGGCGCTTCGGTAGCGGCCGGGGCTTCGGTGGGGGCGGCGGCTTCAGACCCACCGGCGCTTTCGGCGGGTGGGGCGGTAGGGGAGGCCGGCGCGCCACTGCAAGCTGCAAGGCTGAGACTCAAAATGAGCAGGATGCTAAAAATGACACTCCTCTTCATCGAATTACTCCTCTTTTTAGCTTAATAAAATTTTATGATCGCCACAGCAGACGTGTAGCAGGGTTACCAGGTGAGCAGGAGTTGGAGCAGGGTGGGAGGTTTTATTCTATGCAACAGAACCTTATCGGGCTACGAGTATAGCATATCCCGACTTAAATGCAAGATTTTGGCTTAGGCCAACGTTTTCCTAAAAAGGTTAAGGGTTCGCTGCCAGGCATCGGCAGCGGCTTGGGGGTGATAGGCGGGGCGAGTATCATTGAAAAAAGCATGCTGCGCGCCGGGATAAATCACCGTTTCGTGCTTGACCCCGGCCCGGTCCATCTGCGCCGCCCGCTTCCGGGCTACCTCCGGCGACACGCCCCGGTCTAACTCACCAAAGATAGCCAGCACCGGCCCGCCAATCCGGGCGACTTCCGCATCGCTCATTTCCGGACCGCCGCCATAAAAAGGAACCGCCGCGCCGACATGGGCCAGTTTGGCGGCGGCATGCCAGGTCAATCCGCCGCCCATACAAAAGCCGACCACCCCCACCTCTTTGGGCGAAACCTGGGCCAACCCTATCAAATGATTGATAGCCCCCTGGATTACCGCCAGCGCCTCGTCCCAAACCAGGGCCATGCGCAGCTTGCGGGCCTCGTCGGGTTCGGTCGTGACTCTACCGTTGTACAAATCCGGGGCAATGGCGGCAAAACCCTCCCCGGCAAAACGATCGGCGATGCTTTTGATGTGGTCATCCAGCCCCCACCATTCCTGGATGACGACTACTCCAGGCCAGGGGCCATCGCCGGCCGGCAAGGCCAGATAGCCGCTGTGGCTATCAAACGAAACTAAGCTGCCGCTTGTTTGAGACATTGATTCCTCCGCTGAATTATCTTCAATGCGGCTCGATGACCACATCCTTCCAATACCAAATTTTAATCGGCGACATTGGAAACTGCTTGACCCAGGGTTTGACTAATAAATGCTGGCGGTGGTAAGTCAAAGGAATAATGACCGCTTCCTCCACCAACACTTTATCGGCCTGGCGGTGTAGTTTCAGCCGCTCGACCTGGTTGGTGATACGTCTGGCCTGCTCGACATACTCGGTGTAGAGGTCGTTACGCCAGTCGGACCACTGGTGATGGCAGCTTACCCGCAAAAAGTTGTCGGGGTCGAGGTAGTCGGCCACCCAGCCCATTTGAAAAATATCGGAAGGATTGAGATCGAGCCGGTCAACCAACTGGTTCTTTTCGACAATCTGCCAGGTCAGTTGCAGCCCCAACTGCTCGCGCCACTGGGTTTGCAAATATTCGGCGGTAGGTTCCTGTTGCGGTTTAATCAGCCACTCGACGGCCGGGAAACCGCGCCCCCCAGGGTAACCGGCTTCGGCCAGAAGTTGGCGTGCTCGCGCCGGGTCGTAGGGCAGGCCAATATCGGGCGAGTGGCCGGGCATCCCCGGCGGCACAAAGCCGCCCAGAGCCGGCGAATCGTACCCGCCCAGAACCACATTTGCCAACGTCTCCTGGTCAACGGCCAGGGCCAGGGCTTGCCGCACCCGCGCCTCGCTAAAGGGAGGCCGGCTCACATTAAAACCGACATAAGTAGTATCCAGAGCCGGGCCGAAAACATACTCGTCGGCGTACCACTGCCGGGCCCGTTCACGATCAGAGAGGGATAAGCGGCTGAGATACAGCACGTCCAGGTTGCCCGCCTCATACCTTTCCAGAATGGCAGCGGAGTCATTAGAGAAGAGCATTTCCACGTTTTGCACGTTACCGTTGATCTGGCCGCGATAGCCGGGATGGCGGGCCAGAGTCATATCCTGGCCGCGCCGCCAGCGTTCCAGACGGAACGGACCGTTAGTAACCAGGTGCTCGGCTTCGGTCCAGGCGGATCCATATTGCTCCACCACGTGTTGGGGTACGGGATAAGTTATACTGTTGGCCAAAAGATGAGGGAGATAACCGGTCGGCTGCTCCAATTCGACCAGCAGGGTCACCGGATCAAGGGCGCGCACCCCCAGGCAGTGAGGATCGTTGATTTCACCCTGGTGGAAGGCCCGCGCGCCGCGCACATCGTACAACAGGCTGGGGATGGATGCTGTGGCCGGATGGAGCGCCCGCTGCCAGCCACAGACAAAATCGGCCGCGGTGACCGGCCGGCCGTCACTCCAGGTGGCATCATCGCGCAGATGAAAAACATAAGTAAGCCCACCATCCAAAACTTCCCAACTGCGGGCAATTTCGGGTACTACATCCAGTTCCGGGTTTAAAGCCAGCAGGCCGCTAAAAAGCTGGTCAATCACATAAACCGAGCGGACGTCACCCGCAGTCGAAGGATCAAGGGTACGGGGATCGTGGGCATTGATTAATCTGAGCGCGTGGGGCGCGGGCGGCGAGGCCGGACGGCTGCCGCCGGCCCACTGCCAGAGCGCAAAGCCTTCGTCGTAGGACTGGCGGGCCTGCTTAAAATCAAAAGCCAGGTGGTAGGTCAGCCCCAGTTTCATCAGGGTACGGGCTGCCCGTTCGCGCCCGGCGATACCCTGCTCTTTGAGAAACACCAGCGCCCGGCGATAAAAATCGGCGGCTTCCTGGTGGGCGTACAAATCACGCGCCCGGTCGCCCGCGGCCAATAAATAATCAATGGCCTGGCCGGTCTGCCCGGCTTCGGTGTAATGATGGGCCAACTGGACAGTGATGGCCTCCCTGTCTTCGGCGTAAAGTTCGACCAGCGCCGCCGCCAGTTCGCGATGCCACAGCCGCCGCTCTCCGGCGCTGAGGTGCTGGTACAGGTATTGTTGAAACAGGGCATGAGTAAATTGATAGCGCGACAGACGTTGGCTGCCCACCCGCAGTTCGCCCGTTTCTCGCACCAGTTGATGGCGTTTTTCCAGTTCTTGCGAGAGCAGGCGCAGGGCCTGGCGTTCCGGCAACTGCAATAACCGGGCTATCATCTGGGCCGTGAAATCTCTGCCCTCCACGCTGGCAACCGCCAGAATTTCGCGCAGTTCCGGCTCCAGCCGGTCAATCCGCTCGGCGATGACCGCTTCAGCGCGAGCCGGCAGGGTATCCCAATGGATGGTCCGCCCCTCTACCCAGCGGCCCTGCTCATTTTTAATTAGGTCGTGTCGCTCTTGCATGTCGCGCAGCAGTTCGATGGTAAAGAGGGGGTGGCCCTGGGTCTTTTGATACAGTGCGGCCCGAAATTCCGGCCCTAATTCATTGGGCTGTGAATCCAGAAAAGCTTCGACAAAACGGCGGCTCATGCTCTGGCTCAGGTCCAACTCTACCAGACCGTAACGGCGCTTCAGTTCATTAATGACCGGCTCCAGGGGATGGCGTTCAAACTGACCGGCAGCGGCAGGAAAGGACGAGGGACGCCCCAAAGCCACATCACTGGACCGGTAGGTCAGCGCCAGCAGGATGCGGCTGCCTTCCAGGCGTCGTCCCAGGTGGAATAGTAAATTGAGTGAAGCCGTATCGGCCCATTGTAAATCATCCAGGGCCAGCAGGAGCGGCCGGTGTTGGGCTATGGCCCGCAGCACATTGCTGAACTGCTCAAACAAATCCCGTTGCTCGGCCGGGGCTGCGCCGTGGACAGGCTCAATTCGACCCCGTTTTTCTGAGGCTAGGGGGCCGGAAACGGCTTGAACGGCCGGAACCAAACCGGGCATAAAATGAGCCAGCAGGTCGGGTCCCAACTCGGCCAGAAGCTGGTCCGCCACGGGCTGGAACTGGCGCAGGCGGCGGGCATTTTCCGGGCTGATAATGCTCCGAGACCCCGTCGTCTGGACATCGCCGCTGAGCAGACCCAGCACTTCTCGAAATGGCAGGTAAGGATCACCGACGCCGGTATGAGCATTGTTATTGCCCAGGACCACCATCAAATCGGGGTGGCTAGCCTGGGCCTGCCGGGCAAACTCGTGGAGCAGCGCCGTTTTACCGCTGCCTGTCTCGCCCACAATGAGGGTCACCTGCCCTTCGCCGCTCAGCGCCGTTTCGAGAAAGCGGTTCAGGTGGGCCAGTTCGCGCTCGCGGGCGACGAAAGGAGGGGAAGAATGGTGGGCTGGAAGATTTGGGGTGAGGGCAGAGGAGGGATTTTCTCTCCTCTGACTCTTCCCTGCTCCTCCGTTCCCTCCGCCCTTTCCTCCTTCGGGGACGCCCGCAGGGACGCGGCCTGCACCCGAAGGGGTGCGCTCCCCTACTTCGCTGCGGAGAGACTCATACAGAGCAATCGTCTCCGCCGAGGGGGAGACGCCCAGTTCCTGCTCCAAAATACGTACACACTCTCGGTATTGGCGCACCGCCGCCGCCCGCTGGTTTAGCCAGGCATAAAGCTGCATCAACTGCCGGTGGGCCGGTTCGTGCAAAGGGTCAAGCGCCAACCAGCGCCGGGCATAAGCCAGGGCCTGCTCAAACTCCCGCCGGCGGCTGTAAGCATCGGCCAATTTTTCCAACACAGCGGCCAGCTTCTGGCGCAGGCTTTCGCTTTGAAAGAACTGCCACTCGTCAAATCCGGGGCAATCGCGCAGGGTGAAGCCGGCCAGAAAATCGTCATGATAGAGACTGGCCGCTGCGGCGAGGCGCTCCAGAGCAGTCGGATCAAGGTCTGTTTCCCGTTTAAGGTTCGCGGTCAAGTTGTTGAAGCACTGCGCATCCAGCCAAACTTCGCTTCCGGGTTTGAGGCCAACCATCTCCCGGTCAATCTCCAACCAATCGCCCAGATGTTGATTCAGCACCGACAGCGCCCGGCGCAGGGCAGCGCGCGCCTGGGTCTGGTCGTTATCGGGCCAGAACAGGGTCGCCAGAGCGTCACGAGTGTGGGTTTCGCCGGTAACGGCCAGATAAACCAGCAGGGCGACCACTTTACGGCGATTAATTTCAACCGGCGCGCCGTCCACTTCGATCCGCGGCGGGCCAAGCAAAAACAGCGCCAGACGAGACACGCGAACAGTTCCTCCTGAACCGTTATTTTACTAAAAATAGAACAAAAGTGCAACCATGCCGGTGAGACGCTTTCTAAAAATCTCGTTCCCAAACCCAGTTTGGGAACGAGATTAGACGCGTAATCACGCTGGTGGGACGCTTTTTGGGACGCTACCTGGGACTTCTGTGAGACGGAAGAGAGGTACACTGGAGAAAAGTGGTTTTTAGTGCAGTACAGGGGGTATCCATGATGAGTTGGAAAGATATAATGATGGCTCAGGAGCATAGCAAGGATTTGCTGCGCGAGGCTGAAGAAGCGCGATTAATTCGACAATTCAACGGCGACAACGGAAGAATAAAACTGTGGCAGAAGGTCAGAAGCTTTTTTGGCAGCAGTAGAGAAAAAGAAACGCCGGTTGATGAGCCGATTTATTGCTGTTCGGCCGATGCGATAGCCTCGCAATGACGCTGAATATAGATACCTAAAAAAATTCGCGCCCAATAATCAAGGTAGCAAAGTAGCAAACTTATGACCTGCTACCTGCTACTTGCATAAGTATCCCTCCAATTTGTTAGGTCTCGTTACTATTTTCCAAAGTTATCACGACATTTCCCTTTTTGTGTCCTTTGTCAACATATCGGTGCGCCTCGGCCGCCTGTTCTAAGGGATAGCATCTATCTATAACCGCTTTTATCTTGCCCGCCTCAATAAGTTCTTTGACGGAAATTAAATCTGTAGTACTTCCTGGGGCAATCGCACAGATGACTTTCTTGCTGCCTAGCATTGAAGTCCATAGCATTTGAAAAAGCTGCTTCATCTTAAAGCTGGCTAAAAGATAGCGCCCGTTTGGCTTTAAGGAGTTTTTACAGCGAGAAAACGAACTCTTGCCTAAGATGTCAAAAATAAGGTCATAGGTTTCACCGTTTTGGGTAAAATCCCCCTTGGTATAATCAATTACATGGTCCGCTCCAAGACATTTCACCAATTCTAGTCTCGGGGTGCCGCATACGCCGGTCACTTCTGCGCCAAAATGTTTGGCAAGCTGGACCGCGGCTGAACCTATCCCGCCAGAAGCGCCATTAATCAAAACTTTTTGCCCGCGTCGAATATTTACTTTTTGAAGCAAATTCAAGGCCATGATTGCGCCATAAGGAATGCTGGCGGCTTCCTCGTAGCTGATATTGGCCGGTTTTATAGCAATACAGCCATCTTCAGGTAAACATAGATACTCGGCATAAGCGCCCATGCGCTGACCCAGATAGCCAAAAACCGGGTCGCCTGGCTTAAACAGTTTTACCTTTTGGCCAACGGCTTCAACTTCCCCGGCAAACTCACTCCCCAGGATATGTATCTTTGGCTTTCTGAAACCAAAAAATATTTTGGCCAAGAACCAGAAAAGGAAAGGCATATTGAATTTTTGAGGAGAGATTGCCTTAAAATTTCTCGCCACAAGATCCCCGTAATTTACCGAGGTGGCAGATACCCTTATCAGGAGTTCATTGTCCTTGGGGGTAGGTTTGGCTACTTCCTTAAGCTGAAGAACCTCCGGCGGCCCGTATTCGGTGTAGACTATCGCTTTCATGAGTTTTCTTCAAATTCACCGACAAGCATCTCTTATTGGTTATTTGCCGTTTGGTCCCATCGTGATGACAACCTTGCCTCGAGCGTGCCCCTGGCCAAGATAGCGGAGCGCTTCGGCAGTATCACTCAGGGGGTAACATCTATCTATTACCGGTACAACTTGACCCTCTTCTAACAGCTCTTTGATAATCAGTAAATCTTTTTGGTTCGCTTTCGCCGTCAAAGCCCCCAGTTTCTTGCCGCCCCTTTCCGACATCCATGCGCCCAGCAGCAGGGCCTGAAACATTTGAGCCATGGAACCTCCGGCCATCACATAAATACCCTGGGGCGATAAGGCCCGCTTATAAGCTGAAAGCGGATGATAACCGTTTGCCGCCAGAATCAAGTCATACTGCTTTCCGTTTTGGGTAAAATCTTCTTGAGTGTAATCAATAACATGGTCTGCCCCCAGCGAGCGCACCATGTCCAACTTCCCCGTGCTGCACACAGCAGTAACTTCAGCCCCAAACGATTTGGCAAGCTGCACCGCAAACGTACCCACCCCACCCGACGCGCCATTAATCAAAACCTTTTGGCCGGGCTGAATCTGTCCGTTATCGCGCAGGCCCTGTAGGGCGGTTATTGCCGCCAGAGGTACAGCCGCCGCTTCTGCGAAGGTCAAATTGGCCGGTTTCAAGGCCAACGCAGCTTCACAGGCACAGACATACTCAGCAAAACCGCCCCAACCACCCCCAGAGATGTCCCCGAACACCTCATCACCTGGCTGAAACTGCTTGACGTTTCTGCCAACTGCTTCAATCCGCCCGGCTATATCGGCGCCGAGAATCGTATTTTTGGGTTTGAAAAGCCCCATCCCCATCAGCCGAACCAAAAATATGTCAGCGGTCAGCAGATGCCAGTCAGCCGCGTTGACGGAGGCCGCGTGGATTTTGACCAAAACTTCATCGTCCTTGGGCATCGGTTTGTCCACCTCTTTTAGTTCAAGAACATCGGGGGGGCCGTATTTGGTGTATATAATCGCTTTCATAACTATTCCTCCTAACCTGGATAAGCCGAAACCAAACAAGTTTTACGTTTTACTATTAACTATACGCGCAAACACGCAAAGAGTTGCTTCCCTCTGACTTCACACCAGCAATTCCCTGTGTTTGGTCAGACCATCCAGCAGCCGATCCACATCGGCCAGGTTGTTGTAGATGTGGGGAGAAATCCGCAGGTTGTTGTCGCGGCTAGAAGTGATGATATCATCCTCTTCCAGCCGCTTGACCAGTTGGGTCACCTTGTGCGAGCGCAGGGTAATCAATGCGCCGTGCCGGATGGGGTCAACCGGCGAAACCAGGGTAAAGCCGCGCTGTAGCGCTCCCTCTTTGATGGCCCTCGTGATGTCGCGCAGATGGGCTTCTATTTTCTCCAAGCCAATAGACTGAATCAGGTTAATCCCGGCCACCCCGGCGTAGATATTCGGCACCGGCGGCGAACCGGCCTCGAAGCGGCGGGCGGTGGGCGACGGCGTGTTGGCGTAAATATCCATCGCAAAAATATTGGCCTGCGAGAACCAGCCGAGACTGGTCGGCTGTAAGGTTGGGATGAGGTCCTGGCGAACATACAAATAGGCCAGGCCCGCCGAAGCCAGCAGGTATTTCAACGTTCCCCCGGCCAGGAAATCTACCTTCAACGCCTTCACATCAATCGGGAAGGTACCCAGAGCCTGGTAGCTATCAAGCAGCACCAGCGCCCCCTGGCGGTGGGCCAGCTCGATGATAGCCGGTACGTCGAGCCGTGAGCCGTTGCGATAACAGATGTGAGTGATGGAGACGATTTTGGTGCGCTCGTCAATGGCTTCGGCAAAGCGTTCGGTGGGGATGATATTCCCGGCGGCGGGCACATGGACCACCTTAGCTCCGCGCCTCTCCTGGGCATGCCAGATCTGGCCGATGGTCGGAAATTCAAAATCGCTGATGACCACTTTGTTGCGTTCGCCGTTAAAATCAAGGGCGCTGGCCAGGGCGCTGACCCCGGCTGAGACCGAGGTACAGACCGCTATCTCATTCGGCTCCGCATTGATCAGCCCGGCAAAAGCCTGCCGTGCTGCTTCGCCCCGCTCGACCCAGACCTCCCAGGGCGAGCCTTTTTCGTCCCAATCGTGCAAATAGGCCTCGTAGGCCTGCCTGACATCAATCGAAAGCGCGCCTTGCGAGCAGCTATTAAAATAAACCTTCTTTTGTAAAATGGGGAAACGATCACGAATGGACATAATTCACCTTTGAATAATGTTACAAGAATTGTAACTACTTCAGCTATGTCATTTCGAGCGACGTTAGGCGCGAGAAATCTTCTAATCCGTGCTTTATAGACAACGATCTCAGAGATTTCTCGGCTTTCAGCCTCGAAATGACATGAGGGGTAGGAGTTACCAAGAATATTAGAGTTACACCTGCCCGTGTTCAACCCGCTTAATTCCCTCGCGGTTTAATACCAGGCGCAGATGGCGGTCTAATTTCCCCTTTTCAGGCTTGATCGAGCGGTAGCGGGAAATAAAATTCAGGTGGTAGACCTTGTGGCAAGCCAGGGTTTTGAGCTGACCCGCTTCTAAATAATGGCGAGACTCTACCGGCTCGCCCATTTTGCGCAAATAAGCCCGAATATCGTAGCGCAGGATGTCGTTGATGCCGGTGATCTCCGGTACGTCGGCAAAAGCCTCTTTAAAAGCCGTGGCAAACAGCACAATATCTTTGGCGTAGCAAATAATATATTCGCCCTGCCCGTCATTATCCAAATCGGTAAATTGATCTCGGTTCCTGGCCTTGAGAATCGGCTTGGGCACATCCTTTTCGGCCACAAACGACACTTTTTCGCGCAAAATACCCAATTTATGACCGCCGTCCTGGGTACGGATAACCGTACGGCGGTCGTAGAGAATATTTTGTAGAAAACCAGCAAACCACTGCCGGCCCACTTCTTTGATGCGGTCCTTGAACATATAGCCGACGACCAGGGCGATAAAAAAGGGAAAAGTCAGCTGGCCGTATCGTTCCTGAAAATAAAAAGCAACGACAGTTGCAAAAACCATAGACAGGCCAGCGGCAACCGCAAAAAGAAAGTGCTCCAGGCCCACGCCCTCACGCCGGACGGCGGTGGATAAATACAGCACGCTGGAGGCATATTTTTTCAGCACCGATGCTCTAAAGGCATATTCTTCGTTATCATCCCCTTCCTTCAACACCGAACGATAGCCCTGTGAACGGCGGTGTTTGGTTTCGCACTCAACCCGCTCACTTAATTTTTGTTTGTAATCTATCTTATCACCCTTTTTCAGGTAAGCCTCGACGATTTGAAACATTTCGACAGCGCTTTCTTCAATCAGGAGGCTAAGAGACTCATCGGTTAATTTGTAAGCCGCAAAGAGCTGCTCGTCCACATTGGGCAGATTAAAAGCCGGGTAAAAAGAGCGATATTTGTCGGTGATATGTTTGGTCTCAACCAAAAACTCTTCGACCAGGTTATGAATCAGCAGATTGATTTTACTGTGCGGGGGTGCTTCGGCTATCCGTTTCTGGATCAGGTTGAAATGTTCCCGAATGGCGCTTTTGAGCATGGCGCTCAGGAACTTAAAGTTATTAATGAGGTGGTCGCGGTCGGCCGGCTCACCTGTCCAGTTTTTTGAGGTAAGGGTTTTTTCCAGGGCCATCAACGGCGAGCTAACCCCTTTTTTGGTAAATTCGCGTAAAATGAGCGCCGGCGTTTTTAAGCGGATGTAGTTCTGTATGTCCCGGTAAAACTCAGCTTTGCTATACGTATTTGGCGTAATGCCCAGGCTTTGCGGCACAAAAATATAGGTAGAAATCTGGTAATGGGTTTGCTGGCCAGGCAAGACCTGATAATCCAGCTTGATTTCCATTTGATATTTATCATGCGGTTTAATAGCCTGTTGAATAGCTTCGATCATGGTCGCTCTCTCGTTGGCCCGCTCAAAAAACTAATCTACTGATAAGCGTAAACTGAATCTTTCGATTGTCAATTGGTCAAAATAAAAAATCTCCGAGTAATCGGAGATTTCTTTTTACTCTACCAGTGATGCTAATTTATTTGGCGTCCCCATAGCGTCTTTCGCGCTGGCTGAAGGCATGCAACGCTTTATAATACTCGTCTTTGTCAAAATCAGGCCAGTAGACCGGGGTAATATAATATTCGGCATAAGCCGCCTGCCAGATCAAAAAGTTGCTGGTGCGAAACTCCCCGCTGGTACGAATAATCAAATCCGGGTCGGGTGAGGCGCCGGTGTACATATATTTACTCAACAAATCTTCGGTCACATCTTCCGGCTTAACGTTGTCCCGAATCAAATTTTGCACCGCCTGGACAATTTCATCCCGCCCCCCATAATTAAAGGCCACGTTCAGAATGAGTCGGTCATTGTTCTTGGTCAACTCGATGGCCCGCTGGACTTTTTCGCGAATGGCCGGTCTGAGCCTTTCCAATTTACCCAGATGGCGCAACTGCACCCCGTTTTTATGCAGTTCAAGCAGCTCGCGGTCAATAACATTTTCAAGGATATTCATCAACCCCATCACTTCCAGGGGAGGACGTTTCCAGTTTTCGGTGGAGAAGGCATAAATGGTTAACATTTTGACGCCAAACTCCACCGAATATTCCAAAATGCGGCGCAGATTCTCGGTTCCGGCCTTATGCCCTTCGATCCGGGCTTTGCCGCGCGATTTTGCCCAGCGCCCGTTGCCATCCATGATAATGCCGACATGATAAGGTGGGTTCGGTAGGGGCAAATATTTAGTTTCAGGTACGGGTTCGGTAGCCTTAACGATTTCGACCATCCTTGCTTACATCTGCAATAATTATACTTCCAAAATCTCTTTTTCTTTGGCCGCGCCGATGTCATCAATTTTTTTTATATAATCGTCGGTTAATTTTTGCAATTGATCACGGCCTGAATAAAAGTCGTCCTCGGAAATCATCTTTTCTTTTTCAAATTCACGCAAATCTTCTAACTTATCACGGCGGGTATTACGAATGGACACCCTGGCTTCCTCGACCCGCTTAGCCGCCGCCTTGACCAGGTTACGGCGGCGCTCTTCGGTCAAGGAAGGAACCTGCAGGCGAATAATCTTACCGTCATTGTTGGGCGTCATGCCCAAATCCGACTGCATGATGGCGCGCTCGATATGTTTGAGCGCCCCCGGATCGTAGGGGCGAATAGCAATCAATTGCGGTTCGGGCACACTGATCATAGCCAGTTCTTGTAACATGGTCGGAGTACCGTAGTATTCAACCAGCAATTTATTGACCAGGCCGGTTGAAGCGCGACCCGTACGCAAGGCCGCCAAATCAGTAATAAGCGCTTCAACAGATTTGTCCATTGCTTTTTTTGCTTCAGTCAAAACTTCATTAATCATATTCTACCTCCGATACCACAGTAGCCGAGATCAGAGATTGGAGATTCAAGCTATACTGTCCGCAGGCACAAACTGAGCTTTTTGCCAGTGTAGAAAAACGCAGTTTGTATCCGTGCAAAGTATAATAATCTCCAATCTCCAAAATCACCAAGTTATTTAATCCTTATACTTTCAGTAGCTAACCAGGGTACCCACCGTCTCACCCAACACCGCACTCTTTAGGCTATTTGTTTCCCACAAATTCAAAACAATAATCGGCATTTGATTGTCCATACACAGGGTCAAAGCCGTCCCATCCATTACTTTTAGGCCCATATTGAGGGCGTCAATATAACTGATGGTATCAAATTTTTTGGCGTTGGGGTCAGCTTTAGGGTCTGTATCGTACACCCCATCCACTTTGGTGGCTTTGACCAGCAGTTCGGCGTCTATCTCCATCGCTCGCAGAGCGGCGGCCGTATCGGTTGTAAAGTAAGGATTGCCCGTGCCGGCCCCCAAGATGACCACGCGACCTTTTTCCAGGTGGCGGATGGCCCGTAACCGAATGTAAGGTTCGGCCACGGCTTTCATCTCAATGGCCGTTTGCACCCGTGTTTCCACTCCAATCCGCCCCAGGGCGTCGGCCAGGGCCAGGGCGTTCATCACCGTCGCCAGCATGCCCATATGGTCGGCGGTGGCCCGATCCATACCGTGGTCCAATCCATCTTTCCCCCGCCATAAGTTACCGGCCCCCAAGACGATGGCAATTTCAACCCCCAAATCGAGGATTGATTTTATAACCGCCGCCAATGAATCGGCCGCGTCAGGATCAATTCCAAAGTTACCTTCTCCGGCTAAAGACTCACCGCCCAGTTTTAACAAAATGCGCCGATATTTTGGGGTGGCCATGCAGTTCTCCCAGCTTTTAAGTTTTTATGTTCTGTCTACCAAGATAAGGCTAAAACCGACTCCTACAGAAAAGGCCGGAACACTGTGGGAGTTCCGGCCCTCTTGATACGCTTAACTCGCTCCGAGTTCAAACCTGGCAAAGCGCCGGACTTTTATCTCGCTACCCAGCTCTTTGCCGACCTTTTCCAGCAACTTGGCGATGGTGAGATCATTATCCTTAACAAAAGGCTGTTCGACCAACGCCACTTCTTCATACCATTTTTTCAACTTGCCCTCGATAATCCGCTCTTTGATGTTATCGGGCTTCTTATCCTCGGCCAACTGCGCCCGGTAGATAGCTTTCTCAGCTTCAATAGCGTCGGCGGGAACATCGGCCGGACTCACATAACGAGGCGAGGCCGCCGCAATCTGTAAGGCCACATCGTGAACCAACGTGGCAAACTTGCTATCGTTGGCGTTGCCGCCGGCCACATCCACCAAAACCCCCACCCGGCCGCCGGTATGAATGTAACTGTCGAGCATGCCGCCCTCGGCCGGCAATTCAAAGCGGGCGACACGCCGTATGATCATATTTTCGCCCAGCTTGGCAATGGTCTCGGTCAGCTTCTCCGCGACAGTTTTGCTGGAGTCGCCGATAAACGGCGAAGCCAGCAACGTGTCCACATTAGCAGCCTCGGCTTGATTGGCTACTTGCTGGACCAAGGCGGCTACAAAGGCTTGAAAATCCTCGGTTCGAGCCACAAAGTCTGTTTCGCAGTTAACTTCTACCAAAACTCCCAGCAGCCCATCAGCGCTGATATGAGCACTCACCAGGCCATCATTTGCCTCGCGGCTGGCCTTTTTCGAAGCGGCGGCCAGACCCTTTTTGCGCAAAAATTCAATCGCCTGGTCAATGTTGCCGTCCGTTTCCTGTAACGCTTTTTTGCAGTCTAAAATCCCTGCCCCGGTTGATTCCCGCAGCAGTTTAATATCTTCGGTTGTAATTGCCACAATTCCTCCTGTGGAAACAGTAATCAGTGGTCAGTAAACAATTTTTGATTAAGAGTTACTATTCACTGATATCTATTTCATTATAAAAATAGGGAGTAGTTCTTATCATCAGTGGTGAGTGAACAGTCTGACTGATTACTGGTCACTGTCTTCCTCTTCAGCTTCTTCAACCGCAGCCAGGGCGGCGGCAATGGGTGAAGCAATCGGCATTGGCTCAAGTTCATCAACATCAGCAGCGACTTCTTCTGCTTCCTCCGCCGCTTCCTCATCAACTTCCTCGTCGTCATAGCTATCGTCAATTACATCTTCTATATCTTCTTCGTCAATACCGGCTTCAGCCCGAATCTTGGCTAAGGTGCTGGGGCCAAGATAGCGCTCCATGGCTTCTTCACCTTCGATGCCCGCCGCTTCTTCTTCTTCAGCCTGAATGGTGCTCAACATCGCCCGGCCTTCAAAGGCGGCATTGGCAATGGTATTGACCATCAACTTGATGGCCCGGATCGCATCGTCATTGCTGGGGATGATGTAATCTATCGGCTCGGGGTCGCAGTTGGTATCTACCATGGCAATCACCGGAATGCCCAGGGTGTTGGCTTCTTTAACCGCCAGCGCATCGCGGCGCACATCGGTCACAAAAAGCAGGTTGGGCAGGCGGCGCATATCTTTTAAACCGCCCAGCCGATGGTTGAGACGAGCAATTTCCTGCTCGCGCAGCAGGGCTTCCTTTTTGGGCAGGCGAGCAAACTCGCCCCGCGCCTGCTGTTTTTCAATCTCCAACAGGTAATCAATCCGCTGGCGAATGGTGCGCCAGTTAGTTAAGGTGCCACCCAGCCAGCGCTGTTCCACATAGGGCATACCGGCTCGGCTGGCCTCTTGCACAATTGTCTCCTGAGATTGGCGCTTGGTACCGACAAACAGAACCGCGCCGCCGGCGGCAACCGTATCTCTCACCGCGGCGTAAGCCTGGTTCAACCTGGTGATGGTTTGTTGTAGGTCAATGATGTGAATACCGTTGCGCTCGGTAAAGATGTAGGGCTTCATCTTTGGGTTCCAGCGCCGGGTGCGGTGACCAAAGTGGACCCCTGCTTCGAGCAGGGATTTCATGGGTACAACAGATGCAGTGTTACTATTGCCATTAGCCATATTTAATTTTCCTCCGTTTTGGCTTACTTCCGTCCGCTCTTCTCAACCAGTGGGGAACCCGGTTTGCCCTAGGCACGGTCCCGCTGTCAAAGAGCGTGTGAATTGGGTAAAAATTTACAAGCGAGTAGTATATCACGCCGCGCCAGAATCAGCAAGCAAATAGGATGGGTTTAACGGAACTGGGGAACTTTTCCCCGCTTATCTCGCGTCCAAACTGAGTTTGAGCGCGAGATAAGCCCCCTCAATTCCTTGAGTTTTTCAGTTTCTTCGAGTCCCTTTTAAAAACGGTTTGGCAAACCACCTTTTCGTGTGTATAATTATAAAATCAGTTGTTAAAGTCCTCGGCGGAGGGAGGGTTTTAGCACCGTGAGTGTTGTTGACGACATAAAAGCCCGCCTTGATATTGTTGACATCGTTTCCGATACCGTCAACTTAAAAAAGTCGGGCCGCAGCTACACCGGGTTTTGTCCCTTTCACTCCAATACAAAAACGCCCTCCTTTGTTGTCTTTCCCGACACCCAGACCTGGCGTTGCTTTGGCGCGTGCGCCGATGGGGGTGATCTTTTTAGTTTTGTCATGAAACGGGAGGGGCTTGACTTTAAAGGCACGCTCGACCTGTTAGCCCAGCGGGCCGGGGTAAAACTACCCGAATACAGCGCCCGCTCTCCGCAGCACTCCGAGGAGCGTGACAAGTTACTGCAACTGGCAGCCGCGGCCGCCGCCTATTTCCACCAGCTTTTGACCACCTCAACCAGCGCCGCCAAAACACGCGAATATCTGGCGCAGCGCGGCCTCACCGCCGAAACCATCGCCACCTTTCAACTCGGCTATGCCCTGGATGAGTGGGAGGCGTTGAAAAGCCATTTTATGGGGCGGGGCTATACCGCCGCCGACCTGCTGGCGGTTGGCCTGATTGTCGAGCGTGACAACGGCGAACCCGGCTATGACCGTTTTCGCCACCGGCTGATGATCCCCATTCGAGACAGCCAGGGTCACGTCATTGGGTTTGGAGCGCGGGCTTTATCTACCGACCAGGTTCCGAAATATCTCAACTCGCCCCAAACCGCGCTGTTTGACAAAAGCACCACCCTGTACGGGCTTGACCTGGCCCGCAAGCCCATCCGCGACAGCAGCCAGGCCGTCATTGTCGAAGGCTATATGGATGCTATCCAGGCCCACCAGCAGGGCGCAAAAAATGTGGTGGCCCAGATGGGCACCGCGCTGACCGAGGCCCAGTTGAAGTTGATTGCGCCTCTGGCCAACCAGATTGTGCTGGCCCTCGATGCTGATTCGGCCGGCAACGCCGCCACGATGCGCGGTCTCAGCCTGGCCCGGCAGTTATTGCCAAAAAAGCACCGGGCGACCTCCACCTCGCGGGGTATTGCTTATGAGGCCCACATCGAGCAGGAAATTTTTATTGCTGCCCTGCCACCCGGCAAAGACCCCGACGATGTGCTGCGCGAAGGGCTGGAGGTGTGGCAGCAGTTTATCAGCCAGGCGGTGCCGGCCCTGGATTTTTATGAAACTTTGATTTTGGAGTCAACCGATTTAACCACGCCCCAGGGCAAAGCTGTAGCGGTGCGGGAACTTATCCCGATATTCCGCGAGATCAAAGATGATGTCGAAAAGGTGGCGCGAGTGCAGCGCCTGGCCCGCAAAACCGGCCTCGACGAGCGCCTGCTGCTGGCCGAATTAAAAAGTAAAGCGGCGGCCGCTACACCACGCCTGGCCAGCCGGCCTCAAAAGCAGCCGGAGCCGGAGAAGTCAACGGTGTTGGCCCCGGAGCCTGTCCCCGGAATGGTGAGCACAACTTCTGCTTTGGGGCTGGAAGAGTACTGCCTGGGGTTGATTTTGAACCACCCGCTGTCGCTGGCCATCGCTAACGATATTCTGGAAAAAGAGGGGCTGCCCGGCTTGAGCATCAACGACTTCAGGCGGGGCGAAAACAAAGAGATTTTTAAGGCGCTGCAACTATGGACGGTGACTGAAACGCCCAAAATCGAAACACTGGTCAGCATGGTGGATGAGGTGTTGGAGCGGCAACTGGCCGTTTTGGCCAGTCAATGGCATCGCCGCCCCCAGCCACCGGCGGAAAATATCAATCAAGATTTGAGTGTAGCCATTTTACGCCTGCGGCTGCAAAATGTCATCGAGCAAATTAAAGAATTGACTTTTCTACAACGCGAAGCTGTGGATAATAAAGATGTGCAGGGCGCGCGTCAGTACACCGAAATGGCCGAAACCTACAGCCAGCAGCGCAAAAAACTGGAACAAACCCGCGACGCTCTGTCGCTGATGGGCCAGCGCCGCGCCGAAGCCAATCGTTTTGGCCAGGCGCTTTAGCTGGGCTGCCATTAATTCCAAATTTACCCTGACCCTATCCAAATTTGGAATTGTTGGACCCAGATTTTTATTCTTGGCCCTCCATGTGTAAAATGTTACGCAAGCCATCCGGCGGATTAGGTGGAGACAAAAGAGCATGGCAAAAAAGCAGGTTGCCAACCGACGAGCACAAACCAAATTAATTCGGCCCAAAGCGGCCGAAGCGGAAGATGTGTACGACGAAGATGCCTCACCGCTAGAGATTCTGCTGCAAAAAGGTAAAAAGCAAAAAGTTATCACCCAGAGCGACATTCTGGAAGTGTTACCCGACAGCGATATCAACACCGAAGCTGCCGACGCTTTGATTGCGCAGTTGGTTGAACACGGGATCGAGGTGCTAGACGACGACGAGGAGGACGCCGACACCGAAGTCCTGGCCGATGTCGAAGAACCCGACGATGCCGCCCTTCAGGAAGTTGAAGAAGAGTTAGGCGACGACGATTTTCTAAACAACCAGATCATGGAGCTGGCCTCCAGCGAATTGACCAACGACCCGGTCCGTATGTACCTGCGTGAAATTGGTCAGGTTAATTTGTTGACCGCCCAGGACGAAGTTTCGCTGGCCAAACGGATTCAAAAAGGTATCAATGCCCGTAAAGCCGTGGAAAAGAACGGCAACGGCTCGATGGACGAAGCCGCTATTTTGAAGGCCGAGTTGGACGGCAAACTGGCCAAACGCTGTCTGGCCGAAGCCAACCTCCGCCTGGTAGTCAGTGTGGCCAAGCGTTACATTGGACGCGGCATGAACTTTTTGGATTTGATCCAGGAAGGTAATATTGGCCTGCTGCGCGCCGTCGAAAAGTTTGACCACCGCCGGGGCTACAAATTCTCAACCTATGCCACATGGTGGATTCGCCAGGCCATTAGCCGGGCTATCGCCGACCAGGCTCGCACCATCCGCATCCCGGTCCATATGGTCGAAACCATCAACCGCCTGGTGCGGGTGCAGCGCCGGCTGCTTCAGGAACATGGCCGGGAACCGACCTCCAAAGAAATTGCCCTGGAAATGGACCAGCTCTCACCCGAAGATACCGAAGCCATCCGGGAGGCTTTGCAGAAAAACCAGCCGATAGAACCCTCCCTGGAACGCCGTTGGCGGCGGGCGGCCAGTAAAGTACGCCGGATTATTCGGATTGCCCAGGAGCCGATGTCGCTGGAAACGCCAATTGGTTCCGAGGAGAACAGCTACTTGGGCGATTTTATCGAAGATGAAAGCGTGCTGGGGCCGGTTGACGCCGCCTCCAAACAACTGCTCAAGGAACAGTTGCACGAAATTTTGGACTCGCTGAGCGAGCGCGAGCGCAAAGTGTTGGAGATGCGTTTTGGGCTAACCGATGGGCAGGGGCGCACGCTGGAAGAAGTGGGCAGTGAATTTGGCGTTACCCGCGAGCGTATCCGCCAGATCGAGGCCAAAGCCCTGCGCAAACTACGCCATCCTATCCGCAGCCGCAAACTGCGAGATTACCTGGGCTGATTTGACGAAGCTGAACTGTTGACTATAATTGCAAAGTCGTAGCGTGTGATAAATTTTACACAGCAGAAACTTATAATCCTCGGTAGCTCAATCGGCAGAGCGGCCGGCTGTTAACCGGTTGGTTGGAAGTTCGAGTCTTCCCCGAGGAGCCTAAACTGTCAGGGAAGACCGCCGGGAAAATCGGCGGTCTTTTTTTGAAATTCCCCTCAACGCCTCTGGTTTCTGATGTTGTGGCTCATGTTCCTGGTATCCTGTCACTGAGTTTTGGGTCCTGGTTTAACGGTTGGGAGGGTCAAAGTTATAGGTGTCCAGAAAAATTCTTTCCAACAATCAAGGTAACAGGTAGCACGGTAGCACAAATTTATGACCTGCTACCTTGCTACCTATTTTAGCGGCGAAAACTTTTCTGGAGCACTATGTTATCACCATTGCAGAAAAGGGAACATCTGAATGAAACCCAACATCTTAAAATTCTGGTTTTGGCGCGCCCGGCTAATGGTGGCCGGACTACACGAACACAAAGAGAAGTTTACCAAAATATCCATCAACGATGAACTGAGCATCGAACTGCACCCTACCAGCGGGTCAGACCAGCGGCCTTATCTAAAACTCTGCCGCCAAATTGACGGCGAGTCTCAATCTATCAATATTTTTCTCAAAGAAGTGCCGCTGTTGATTGACTTTTTGCCCCGTTCCATCGCCCAATTAATGGTTTTGAACGCCGAGCACAGGCCGCAACAACTCCATCCCCTCCACAAAGTCCGGCGGATGGAAATGCTCAAGAGCAATCCCGAACTGGTTGAATAAAGGGCATCTTGTAAAGCCTTTTTCAGAAAGTCGAGACAGCCGTCTCGATTTTTCTTTTTGGACAGACCTGGGAGTAATGTTACAATATTAACGGGTTAAGATGACTGAACTTATCTTTAGGAGCGCAGTGATTCATGAACCGAGATGAAACTTTGGCCTGGATCGAGCTGGTTCTGGACTCGTTGGATGACCACGAAACCATGGCCATTATCCGCGAAAGTTCCAACGATTTTGATGGCGAGTTTTTTGAAACCATTAACCGTGAAACCGAACGATATGCCGCCGAAAACGATCAGGCCACGGCAGATCGTTTGACGGCGATTGCGCGCGCTATTGCGGTAGTGCGTAAAAATCGAGCCGAAAACCTGTAGGGGCCGGTATGACTCAAGGCCCACAAGAAAACATCATCCTCGACGGCGTGCTGCTGGGCAAACTCCGGGCCGGTATCGAAGACGTCTTTCAAGTTGACCGCTTCGAAACGCCCCGCCAGGCGCCCCAGGGCACCATCCTCTTCATCGGCGACCTGCTCATGCGCGACAGCGAAGCCGCCTATGAGCTTATCGCTCAGCGCTGGCTCGCCCACGACTATACTCCGCTTCTGCGCCGCCGCGACGGCCAGATTGCTTTGATTGCCCAGCCGGGTATTGTTACCCCCAAACCGAGCAACTCCCGGATTAATCTGGTGCTGGCCGTTATCACCCTTATTTCTGTCCTCTTTACGGGGGCTATCTACGAATGTGAGGGCTGCATTCCGACTACTCTAGCAGAATGGTGGGCCGGTATCCCCATGATGCTGGCGCTGATGGCAATTTTGCTGGCCCACGAGTTTGGACACTATTTTGCGGCCAAATACCATAAAATCGCCGTCACCCTGCCCTATTTTATTCCCCTGCCCATCATCTCGCCGGTAGGGACCATGGGCGCCTTTATTCAATTGCGACAGCCCTTCAAAACCAAGAAGCAGCTTTTTGATATCGGCGTGGCCGGACCCCTGGGCGGCTTGATTTTTGCCGTCCCTTTAATCTTTTGGGGCGTAGCCAACTCAAGCGTTCAAGAAATCAGCCGCGGCGAGAACTCCGTTTTGGAAGGCAATTCCCTCTTTTACCTGGCGGTAAAATTTTTGATGCACGGCCAGCTCCTGCCCAGCTTTGAGCGTTACAGCGACTTGCCCTTCTGGCAGGAATTTCTCCGCCTCCTGGCCGGGGTTCTTCCTGCTGGCGGCGGTACGGATATTTTTCTCAACTCGCTGGCTTTTGCCGCCTGGTTTGGTTTGTTTGTAACCGCTATGAACTTACTGCCGGTGGGTCAATTGGACGGCGGCCACGTCATCTACTGTTTATTGGGGGAAAAAGCCCGCTGGTTAGGCTTATTTCTGGTCGGGATGATGTTTGTGTTGGGAATCTTTTGGTGGACAGGCTGGCTGTTGTGGGCCATCCTGGTTTTCTTCGTTATCGGTCCCGGCCATCCCCCGCCTCTCAACGATTTAGTTCCCCTGGGCTTGCCACGCACGCTGCTGGCCTACGTGATGATCTTTATCTTTATCATCCTGTTTATGCCCAACCCGCTACAGCCGTTGTGAAACAAAGCCCCAATTAAAGACAGTTCCAAGGTATGTGATGCGTGACGCATGATGAATTTGCCCTTACGCATCACGTATCACGCATCAGTCCGAAATATTTTTCACCGCCAGAATCTTCGTTGGCGTGACCCGCACCAGCCACTCGCCGGGGACGCCGTTGCGCTGGCCAAAAGCTTCGGCCTGGTCTGCGCCCATATAGCGGCCCGCAATTCGGGTAGCCCAGTCGCGCAGGTCGGGGGCTGCCTCGGCAATTTCCGCTACCCCTTCAATCTGAACAAAAGCAAACGGCGGCGCTTCGTCGTCAATAAGCAGGCACACGCGCGGGTCGCGGCGCAAATTGGCCGCTTTGACCGATTCGTGCCAGGTGGTAAAAATCAGGTCATCGCCATCCAAATCAAACCAAATCGGCGCGACATGAGGCCGGCCGTCGGCACGGACCGTGGCCAGTTTGGCCGTGCGGGCCCGGTCGAGCAAAAAGCTGCGCATTTCGGCAGTGGTCATTTTTTGCATGGTAAAATCCCCCTTCGAAAATAACTTTGCCGAGTCTAAAGGCTATGCTTTTGGACCCCATTTTCACGCTTCACGTCGGTGGTGTGCCGTCAGGCTCGTGACAACTCTTCGAAAATAGGAGTGCAAACCTTGGTTTGCCAAATCGCAAGGCAAGCCTTGCACTCCAGGTTTTCATTATCGGTGGTGTGCCCCAGGTTCGTGAACACTCCTTTGAAAATAGCTTGCTTCATGTCACTGCGAGGCCAAAAGGCCAAAATAGTCTCCCACCCTGGAGAGGGGATTGCTTCGGCCTACGGCCTCGCAATGACATATTCATTGTTCAGGAACTGGCGTTTGATTTTTCGGAGTAGCTCACTAAGCGGTTTTGGCCGGAGATCCTTCAATGCTTTCCAAATTTTTCAAGCAAACCAGTTCAATTTGAGGCTGGCCGATCAGCCGGCTCAGTTCCAACGCCTGGCGGCAGTGGCCGGCGGCAGCGGCAAAATCGCCCGTTTCTAACAACAAGCTGCCCAGGTTGGCCAGGCTGGTTGCTTCGCCCAATCGGTCGCCGCTGGATTGGCTGAGCGCAAGCGCATGCCGATAATATTTTTCGGCCTGGGGGTAGTCTTTGGTTATTTTATAAATATCTCCCAAACAATTGAGGCTGCGCGCCTCGGCCTGGGGCGCGCCGGCCCCTTCCAGAAATTCCTGGGCGTCGTGCCCATGCGCGCGGGCCAGTTCGGTATGGCCCTGTTCGGCGGAAATGTAGGCCAGTTGGATCAAACTTTCGGCTTCCAGGATGGGGTTGTCAATGCGACGGGCAGTCAGCAGGGCGGCCTGGGCCGCGGCGGCGGCTTGAGACAACTGTTTCAGCGCCCGCTCGTATTGGGCCTGGCGATTATGGACCATCACTTCTTTAGCCGGGTCATCCAGCGTCTGGACCAGGGCTTGCAACGCTGCCAAATCCTTCGCCTGGGCCGGACGGTCATCCAACGCATCATAAAGCTGCTCGCGGGCCAGCAGCAGTTCAAATCGCTGGCTCTGGGCCGAATGACTGGAGCCTAGTTGGTCGAGCGTCTCTAAAGCACGGGTAGTCCAATACAAAGCATTGGGGCTGGCATAAATCGCCCTGGCTTGAGCGGCAGCCTGAATGCTATAAGTTAAGCCTTTTTCCAGTTCCTGAGCCTGGAAGAAATGGTGGGCCAGTTCAGCGGCAAACGGGACGTGACTTTGTTCCAGGGTTTCGCCCACCTCGCGGTGTATCAGGCGCTGCTTCAACGGGCTAAGGTTTTGGTACAGCATTTCCATCGTGCTGTGGTGATTGAAGCGCATCACCCCTTCCAGGGGCACATCCCGAATTAATTGACGTTCCAGGGCCGTGTCTAATCCCTCTAAAATATTGCCATCCGATAACTCGCTGATTTGCCGCAAATGGTCAAAGGTAAAGGTATAGCCCAACACCGCCGCCTGATACAACAGCGCCTGGGTCTCTTTGCTCAGCCGGTTGACCCGGCGCAGCACGGTGTCGCCTAGACGTTGGGGCAGTCCGGCTTCGACCACCGGCGAAAAATACCAACGCCCTTCCCGCCAATTGACGGTCTCATCGTCCACCAGACTTTTGGCAATTTCTTCGACAAATAGGGGGTTGCCCTGGCTGCGCCGGTAGACGGCCCCCACCAAATCCGCCGGGGGGGCCTGGGTCCAGATATTTTCGAGCAGCTCTGCCACTTCTCTTTCGGCCAGCGGCCCCAGCGCCATCGAAGTATAGGCCGGGTAGCTGCTCCAACGTGACAAAGCCTCGGCTAACGGCGACTTGTCGGCCTCACTGCTGCGATAAACCCCGACAATCATTACCGGCATATCGCGGCAGCAGCGAGCCAAATAATCCAGCAGTTGCAAACTGTTTGGGTCGACCCACTGTAGATCATCCAGTATTATCAGCCAGGGTTGTTTGGTTGCAGCCCGGCCAATCAGTTCAGCCAGGCTAAAAGTCGGCGGGCGGCGGACGGCGGACGGCGGGCGGTCTGGCAGAATTTGTTGGATTTCGGGAACGGCTTGAGCCGTCTGCTCCAACACCCAACTGACTTGTTTTTCAGCCGTGTTGGTGGGGGTAGTGGCAAAATAGGTTTTGAGCGCATCTATAAAGAGTTGGTAAGCCAGGCTGCTTTCGGCGGGACGGCAACCGCCCAGCAGCACGGTGGCCTGGCTGGCTCGGTCGGCCAACTCCTGAGTCAGCCGGGTTTTACCACTGCCGGCCTCGCCGCTGATCAGCACCAACTGGCCCTGGCCATGGAGCGTGGCCGCCCACAGCTCCAGCAGGCATTGCAGCGAGTTCTGCCGGCCTACCAGAGCCGGCCAGCGACGCGGTCGCAACACCTGACGCCGCAGACTGCGGCTGGCCGTCTGGGTCATATTGGTCAAAATCCGGCGAACCAGCCGGGCGGTGGCATAGCGCTTATTGGGGTCTTTATCCAACAGCTTCAAAACCAGGTATTCTAGCGAACGGGATAAGGTCGGGTTCAGCTCGCGGAGGAGCCGGGGACGGCTGCTGCGATGGTGCTCCATTACTTCCTGATCTGTACCCTCAAAAAGGGGCTGACCGGTGAACATCTCGTATAAAATGATGCCCAGGGTATACAAATCGGTGCGGGCGTCTATGGGGTGGCCCAGTACCTGTTCCGGGGCCAGGTAACGGGCCGTAACCAGGGTCAGCGAGGCATCTTCGCCGTTCAGCAAGGATTTGCTGCTTTCCAGCCGGCCCAGACCAAAATCACTAATCTTTATTTCGTCGGCGGTAATCAGGATATTTTTGGGTTTCAAATCGCCGTGGATCACGCCGCGGGCGTGGGCATATTCCAGGGCGCGGGCAATCTTTTCGGCAATGGTCAGGGCCAGGTCGAGCGGCAAGGGCTGTCCAGGCTGGGCATTGAGCAAATCGGGCAAACTTTGACCTTCGACAAATTCCTCGACCATGTAGGACAAGCCCTGGTCTTCGTCGCAGTCGTAAATATCTACAATGTTGGGATGGATCAGGTTGATGAGTTCGCGGGCCTGCTGCAAGAAGCGCTCGATGGCCGCTTCGCTGAACGAAGCCGATAAAACCTTGATCACCACCGGCCGGTTCAGCCGGTTGTCTATGGCCTTAAAACTGGTCCCCAGGCGGCCGTCGCCAATTTTGCTCTCGATAAAATAGCGATTCTTGATGGTTTGACCGGGCAAATTGAGGGTTTCGCGGGCTTGCAAAGCGTTAAGGGCGGCATGCACCGAAGGATAGATGGCAAAAAAGTCCAGATAGCCGGCCAGTTCAATCACCTGCTGCACATTGATCGAGGGACCGGCCAGGACCATGGGCGTGCCCAACTGCTCACGCCGAAGTTTGACCAGCGCCCGCAGCCCCGACACTTGCAGCATCTCCACCCCGGTCATGTCCACAATCAAGTGAGGCGGCCAGCCGTCGGCTTTCAATTCGGCCAGTTGCCGTTTTAGCTCGGCGGCGACCCGCTCGTTAAAGATACCGGCGGGCTTGAGGATGGCCGCTTTGCCGCCGGGAACCTGCTGCAACTGGGTGGTTTTGGGCGGGGTCAGGTCAAAGGTCAGGCCCTCCTGGGCAATCATCACATTGACCGGCTCGGCGTGGGGATACTGGCTTTGCTGGAATTTGCGGGTATCCTCTAAAATTTTTTCCAGGTCGCGGTCGGTGTAGGTGGGGTCGTAATGAAACAAGACCAGGTTCCTCACATTGGCTTCCTGGGCCATTTCGACCCCGGCCAGCGAAGAACTGTGGCCCCAATCCTCTTTTTCATCCGACTCTTTCTGGGTAAATTGCGAGTCGTAGATGAGCATATCGGCGTCGGCAAAAAAGTTAAGGGCGGGATGGATGTCTTTGCCGGAAGGATAAGAAGCATCGCTGGCGTAGACAAAAACTTTGTCCCCTTTTTCAAAACGGAAAGAGTAAGCATCGCCGGGGTGGTGGTTGCGCAGGGTGCGGATGCGCAGATCGCCAAATTCCAGCACATCTTCCTGTTTGAGCTGGATAAATTTCATCTCGGCCTGCATATAATCCAGCGAGACCGGAAAATTGATAAATTCCTGCTGCCGGCGGAGCGCGGCTTCCATGTCGTGGACGCCGTAAATAAAAATCTTGTTGCCGCGCACAAAAGCAGGCCGAAAGAAGGGGAAGCCCTGAATATGGTCCCAATGGGGGTGGCTAAAAAAAAGATGGATCGTCCCCCGGCCCTGGCCCCACTTGCCTTTCATCAACTCCAGGCCCAGCGCCCGAATGCCGGAACCGGCGTCAATGATAAACAAATCATCGTCCGATTGCACTTCGACGCAGGGAGTATTGCCGCCGGCCGTACCGGCGATGAGGGGCGACAAAGTATCCAGGTAAGCCCGGACCACCTGCCGCCGCTTGACCTGAGTTTTAGCCAGAGATAGGTTGACCGATTGGCCGGAGGAAATCTCTGAGGGCGAAGGGGCTTCCTCCAAGATGGCTGCCAGAAGTTCCTCCTTCAACTCACCCTTTTCTATTTGCGAAATACTCAGAATGGCCGAGATGATCTTCTCCCGGATCTCATCTGGCCGGATGGGTGAGGGGATCGAGCCTCGCGCTCCCCAAATCTTCACTTTCATAAATCTTCCCAAATAGATTTAATGTTGCCACCATTATACCGGCTTTTGGTTAGAAATGCTATAGTCTTTTTGGTAAGGGGGAAAGGTATTTGGGTATTATTGACGCTTAAGCCTCAAAAGGTATAATAGAAGTATTAAAGGTGCTCTTCTCCTTGACTTCTGCTAAACCTATTAGACGTTTAATAACTTTATGGATACACAAAACCTCTACCATCAAGCCTCAGTCAAAACAGCCGACAACCTAAGAAGTATTGCCCAGTCGCAAATGCTGCGCGACCTGTCATCCCTGTCGCTGCCCGAAATTGATGCTGCGGTTGACCTGGTTAGTCGGGTAGTGCCGGCGGGCAATGTGCCAGGGGTAATTTTGAGTGGCTTGGCCCGCCTGTCAGGACGCACCCCCCCGGCTAATGTGGTAAAACGAGATGTCAACCTGCTTTTTAAGGGTGTTGAACGCGCCCTGGACAAAGCGGTATATGGCGCTTTTTTTGCCGGGCCGGCGGCGGTGATTTGGGGCTACCAAAATCTACTCAAACTGGCCGGTAAAGACCCTGAAGATTCTTTCCCGGAAGGAGTCTGGCAATTTTATGCCGATTACGCCCTGCGTGAAGATACGGCCCGCCACACCACCGAAACTCACGGCTTTGATACTATTCTCAAGCAGCACCGACTGAACCTTAGCCCCGTTGATCGGGTAAGCGCCTGGGTGATGGCCGCCAGCCACTGCCTCCACCAATATCCTCAACTCCTGGAAAATGAATGGCGCGAGCGAGTCTATACCTTTCTGCTGCACCAGATCACCAGCGACCACCCCGATGCGGCCCGGTATGCCCGGCTCTACCAAGACTGGGCAAAGCAGCGCCCCTACGAACGCGGCCCCGACGCTGAGGCCCATGAACCTTATGCCCGTTACCGCCGCCGCCAATTTGACCACTTTCTGGCCCAGGCGACCCAAAATTTACCCGCTTCTCTCGGTGCTGAGTTTGCTAAACAAATCCGTGAAACTGAGGCGGAAAAGTTACCCGCTTATCTCCAACAGCTCTCCATTTGGGCCTTTCTTGATCCTGGCCCGCACGGCGAGACGCGTACGCCCGTGCCGTTAAAGCAACTGTATGTCGGGGTGGTTCAGCAGGGGCGTTATTATCTCATGCCAGTTTGCGCATCCGGCGCGGAAAAACCGCCCGATGTCGAGACAGTGCGGGCGTTGGTAGCCACCTTGATGGCTCATCCGGCTAACACCCGCCCTGCTCCCCTGCTATCTCTGGCCCAGACCAGGCGCGCCAGCCTGGCTAACCTGCGCCAGAAATTCAACCCGGAGATCGTTAAAGAGCTAGACCTACTGCGGCGCACCCCCATTCTGCTAAATTGCGACCAGCGTACCCGCGCTTTACCGTTGGCCGAGCTGCGTCAAACTGAGCGTGGGCTTGGCGATCACGCCTTGACCCTCTTCGACACGGGCGAAACGATGGTTTTTGACCAATCTCACATCTTTTTTGATGGCGGCTGGGGCGCGGCTCTGGCCGAAATTATGACCAACGAAGCGGTGGCCTGGGCGGCTTATCTCCATTCGCTGCCCCCGGTCCAGCCCCGCCAAGCCCGGCCTTATGCCCTGGCCTTTCAATTTAAGCCGGCCGATTTACACCTGATCGAGCAAGCGCCTCGCGTCATGGTCGAAGCCAGCGCCGAAACCGACAGGGTTAAGCTCAGGGCCATGCTGTCCTTGCGCCGGCTGTTCAAATTACGCAATGATTTGATCCAATTGACCATCAACGACCTGCTGGTTCTCTATCGGGCCATTCACGCCCTCACCTACGAAGCTGAACCAGACCTGCTCGCTCAATTGCAAAAACTGCGCCAGGTCGAGACCACCCGCCCAGCCGCCGAAGCTGCCCTGGCCGCGCTCCGGCCCAACTCCCTCAGCCCGGCCATTGTCATCCCGGTTGATGCCAACCAGCGCAATCCTCGCGACCGGCTTTATCCCATGACGTTTGAAGTACCGCTGCGTGAGCTGGATTTACTCAATCTGCACCGTCGGGCCAGCGCTACCCTCGATGCTTATAACAGCGGCACGGGCGACCGAACAACCCTATACAGCGACTTTGACCGGCTTCAGCGGACTTACCTGGCTACGCTCGCTCATTTTGGGGCAGTTTTGAGCCGGGCCAAAGAAATTGCCCTCAGCGGCGAAAGCGCCAGCGTGGGGAGTATTAAGCTGCTGGCTCACATGCCCACCCCGCTCCAGCGCATGTTGGACCAGATTCCCAGCCGCTTTGACATCTTAAATGATCTGATTCGCGGCCGGGAAGTTATTTCAAATGTGGGCGTGGTCGTCCCATCCAGCACCCTGACTCGTTTTATGACGGCCAAAGACGACAACGAGAAAAAAACACTGGCCTGGGGAGTCATCACCGATGCGGGTGGGGTCATGCGCATTTCCTTGCGCGATTTCCGGCCTCACGTGGCCCTGTTGGCCGCCGCCGGACATAAGGAGTTAGCCATGCGCCTGACTCAGCATTACCTGGATACCTACGCCGAGGGCCTGAATCGCTATGTGAGCGATCTACGCCGGATTACCGAGACCAGCCGCGAAACTCGCCTGGGCAAATTGGAACTTAACCGTGATTGACGATCCCTTGATTGGACGCCAATTAGCCAATTTTCGGGTTGAGCGTGCTCTGGGGCGCGGCGGAATGGCCCAGGTTTACTATGGCCAGGATGTCAAATTACAACGCCCGGTCGCCATCAAGGTGATTGATGCGCGTTATCGCGGGAATCCCACTTATGCCCAACGCTTTGTGCGCGAGGCCCAGGCCATTGCCAAGTGGCGGCACGAGCACATCATCCAGATTCATTACGCCGACGACGAAGATGGTCTCTATTACTTTGTGATGGAGTACATTGACGGACAGGACTTGGGCCAGCTCATCGCTCACTATGCGGCTCAGGGTCAACTTGTCCCCCCGGCGGAAGTGCTTCGTATTGGCCGGGCCATTGCCAGCGCCCTGGATTACGCCCATCAGCGCGGCGTGGTTCACCGCGATGTTAAACCCTCCAATGTGTTAATGGCCCAGGATGGCCGGGTAGTCTTGGCCGATTTTGGTTTGGCCATGGATACCGAACAAGGCTCGATGGGCGAGGTGTTTGGCAGCGCCCACTACGTGGCCCCGGAGCAGGCCCGCAACTCGGCCGACGCCGTACCCCAATCTGATCTTTATTCATTGGGCATTATTTTGTACGAGATGCTGACCGGCCAGGTGCCGTTTGATGACCCCTCGTCTACCGCCCTGGCCATTCAACATCTCACCCAGCCGCCGCCCCTGCCGCGAGAACTTAACCCTGACCTGAACGAAGCGACCGAAGCGGTTTTGCTCAAAGCCTTGAGCAAAACCGCGGCAGAACGGTATCAAACCGGCCGCGAGTTGCTCGATGCTCTGGCCGCTGCCTTGCCGGTTGACCTTTCTAACCCGGCAACGCTGACCCAGCGCATGGCCTCACCCACTCAAAGCAAAATTGAAAAAACAACCGATTCTCAACCGGCAGCGCCATCTGCTCCGGCAGTCCATAATCGCCCTATTTATCTGGGGGTAGCCGGCATTGGCCTGGCCCTGGTGTTGATAACCCTGTGCCTGGCCCTGGGCGCAGCTTTCTGGTGGCTGCGCAGTCCTGAAGAGGCAGCCAACCTCAATCAAGCTGCGTCGGCTACTCCGGCGTTGTTACCTCCCGCGCTTGTAACCAGCGAGACTGCTCCTTCGGCTAACCCACTCCCCCTCACCGAGCCGACTCCTCCTGCTCCGGCCAGCTACGATTTCCTCATTGCTAAACGGGGGGAAGATAGTTTATTTGTTGTTAATTTGACCCCGGTCCCTTTCCCCCTGGCTTCACTACGCCTGGGCAATGAAAAAGGGGGTCTCACCGGCGCGGATTGGGGCATGCCGCTGCTCGACAATGGCGCTTGTGTTATGGCCCAAAAAAGTGAAGGCAAACCTAAAATGCCCGATGTTAACTGCACCGAAGTCGGCCAACCGCTCGGTTTTTCAGGAAAAGAGCGTTTCTGGGGAGATAGTTTTGAGGTTTACTATGGGGAACAATGGCTGGGCATTTGCGATAAAGAACAGGAGCTTTGCACTTTCAACACTGCTGCCATCTTCACCCCACCGGCTGAGAATGACAATGAAGAAGACAACAAGAAAAATGATAAAGATGATTAACTGTATCAACCCGGAGAACAAGCATGGCTGACGATGCTTTAATAGGCCAACAACTGGATGAGTATCGCCTGGATGCTTTGCTGGGGCAAGGCGGGATGGCCCGCGTCTATCGCGGGCTGGATGTGCGCCTCAAACGATGGGTGGCGATTAAAGTGATTGACACTCCCTTTCGGACCGACTCCGATTATGTGATGCGCTTTGAACGCGAAGCCCAGGCGATTGCCCAATTGGAGCACCCCCACATCGTCAGGCTGTATCGCTACGGCGAGGTCAAGGGGCTGCTGTATATGGCCATGCAGTTTATTGAAGGCGCACCTTTAAATCAGCTTTTGGCCGGCTATCGGGCCGAAGGAAAATTTATCGAACCGGACGAAGCCAGTCGAATTGTGCGCGAAACTTGCCTGGCCCTGGATTATGCTCACCGCAAAGGGGTTATTCATCGGGATGTCAAACCATCCAATATTGTTTTAAACAAACAAGGCCAGGCTATTTTAGCCGACTTTGGCCTGGCGCTGCTGACCGATGTCGGCACGCAGGGCCAGATTTTTGGCACACCCCATTACATGGCCCCGGAGCAAGCCATGTCATCGGCCAGTGCGGTGGCCCAAAGTGACCTGTACTCGATGGGCATTATCCTGTATGAAATGTTTAGCGGCGAACTGCCCTTCGATGCGCCCCAGCCGCTTGAGATAGCCATGCTCCACATGACCGAACCTCCCCCGCCACCCCGCCAGTTTCGCCCCGACCTCAGCCCGGCGCTTGAAGCCGTCATTCTTAAAGCGCTGGCCAAAGAACCGCAAGATCGCTATCCCAACGGCCTGGCCCTGGCCGAGGCGCTGGCCCAGGCGCTCCAAACCGAGCCAAAGCGGGCATTGCCGTTGCCTGCTGCGGACCCGGCCCAACTCAGTCTGTCTGAACGGGTGGCGGTCAGCATGGTCAAGCGCCCCTTGCCGCCTTTACCGGCGGTGGTGTCGGACCCGCAGCCTGCGCCCATTGCTGCTCAGGCCAGCGCCAGCCTCCTTGAAACCCAGACCTCCGGGCAGGTCAAAAATGCTCCCACCCCGGCTGCACCTGCCCCGGCCAATTTGCGTTTGCCTATTATCATTGGCGTTGGCATTGGATTAATTTTCCTCGTTGGGCTGCTGCTGGTGGCCTTGTTGGGCTTCTGGTGGCTGCGGAGAGGTCAGCCCGATACTACCGCCGGCCAACCCTCGCCACAGGCCACTGCCCTGGTGGCCGGAGAAGCAGCTCCGGCAATAGAGGATAGTGATAGTATCGCCTCAACAGCCACCCCCGCCGAAACTCCTGTACCCGTCACTTCCTCTGAGCCGGTGCTTCCGCCAGCCACCAGCACTCCTTCCCTGGAACCACAGCTCATCGTTGATAGTCAACGCGATTTTTCCGGTTCAGCAGGAGTTTGGGAGTACCTCTCCTCTCCGGTTGATAAAAACGATTTCAAACCACTGAAATTTGAAGAAAGGGAGTATGGGACCTGTTGGTACGGTAGAGATTACATTCGTATCTGTCAAGACTCCGGTCACCCCGGTAATAACGCTGATATAGCCTGGTTGTGGAAAAGCCAGCTAAACGGACATATCCAGGTGGTTGTATCAGCCCGCAAGATTGATCGGGGCGGTGATGGAGTCACCATCTTGGCCTATCATAATCTGAGCGCCGAACCGCTGCAAGGCTTGACGCTGGGAGGAAAAGATACGGAAGGAGTTAACCAAAAAGTTTGGTTTGAGACCGATGTGGCAGCCGGAGATGCCCTGATATTTGTTATGAAAAAGAATCGCAGCGTTGAGTATGACCACACTGCCTTTCAGGTACAAATCTATCAAAAGTAGCTTGTTAATCGGCTGAGGCGGGCTGATTGGCCGGCGGCATGCTTAGACGCACATCTACACTTTGCTGCGGAGAGGGGATCCGAATGTTACGGGCAGCCAGAGTATCCCAAATACTGTAGCGCAAATCACTGGTCAAAGTGGCGATGCGGGTAGGTTCAGCGGTCCATACCAACAGGTCAAAATTGAGACTGCTACTCCCAAAATCACGGAACTGCACGCTGGGGGCCGGTTCAGCCAAAACATAAGGATGTTGAGCGGCTTCCAATAAAGCCTGTTCCACTTCACGCGGGTTGGCCTCATAGTTAACGCCCACGGTAATTCTGACCCGCAAAATGGGGTCACTCAGGGTCAGGTTAATCATTGTCTCCGAGAGGAAATGAGAATTGGGAATAATTAGCTCAACATTATCGCCAGTTTTGATGACCATGCTACGAATACCAATACTTTGCACCGTCCCTTGAATGTCACCTACCTGGATAATATTGCCAGGACCAATCGAGCCTTCAAAGGTCAGGATAAAGCCGCTGATAAAGTTATTCACAATCGCCTGCAAGCCAAAACCCAGGCCCACCGAAAGACCGCCCAAGATGACGGTGAGGGTCGTCAGGTTGAGACCGGTTGTGCTCAGGGCAATGATGGCCCCAATAATTACTGTGCTATAGGTAACCAGACTGGCCAGAGCATGGGCCAGCGCCGGCTCGGCCCCGGCTTGAGGCAAGAAAACTTGTCCCAAAAACCGCCCCAGGCCGCGGGCCAGGATAAAAAAGATAGCAATCGTTATCAGGCCGGTAATGATTGATCTAACCGTGATCGGTTGGGCTCCATCGCTGGTCAAGCCTGTTTGGAGAATGTCATCCAGAAAGCCCAGGCCGTTAAGGATACCCATCAAGATCAAGAGGGGGAGGAGCACTTTCCGGCTCCACAGGTGCGCCTGAATCGCCGGAAGATTGAGCCGCAGTACCCCACTCAGCAGCCGATAGAGCAGCCAAAGGCCAACAAAGGGGATCATCCAGGTCAATAAAAATGTTTGCTCCCAGCCTGAAGCTTGAAAAATATTAATGACCGGCCAACTCAAGGCCAGAGTGGTGAGCGGAAAGAGCGCTTGGCCTATAATCGTAAAGACCTTAGCCAACCAGCCAGTTTGAGCGAAGCGGGTCTCCAGGATGCTCACCAGTCGCCATAACAAAAAACGTAATACCCAGGCGACAAGCAAGACTCCCCCAAAAACAATTATTTGACGCAAGAGGGAAAAGGAAAAAATATCATTAACCCAGTTAGATGATTGGGCCAGCAAATTCTGGAGCATAGTCTCAAGCAATGTTACGGTACCTCCTATCCCTATTTCTGATTACATTTTAATGGCATTAGTCAATTTTTCCGAATTACAAAAATGGTCCTCCAGGATTTCGTGGGGTTTGGGCCTGATACGTGATGCGTGATGCGTGATGATCCTAATCACGTATCACGCATCACGCATCGCGTTACCGCTGACCCCCTGAATTCCGAAAGAGCCACAAAAATTTCTCTTGCCATAGGACACATGGAATCAACCCCACTGCTAACTCTCTTTAATCAAGTCTCTCTAAAAACAAAAGAGGCGCTCCGAACTATTGCCCTCTCGCGCCAACTACGTGATTTGTCGTCGCTGACGCTGCCGGAGATTGACGCTGCCGTTGATCTGGTGAGCCAGATTGTGCCGGCGGGCAATGTGCCCGGCGTCATTTTGAACGGGCTGGCCCGTATCTCCGGGCGCAAGCCGCCGGCCAAAGTTGTCCAACGGGACATCAACCTGCTCTTTCAAGGCGTTGAACAAGCTTTGAATACAGCCGTTTATGGCGCTTTTTTTGCCGGGCCGGCGGCGGTCATCTGGGGCTATCAAAATCTGCTCCGGCTGGCCGGCAAAGACCCCGAAGACTCCTTTCCCGAAGGGACCTGGCAGTTTTATGTGGATTACGCCCTGCGCGAAGACACCGCCCGCCACGCCACCGAGACGCACGGCTTCGATACCCGGCTGAAACAGCACCGGCTCTCCCTCAGCCAGGTGGATCGGCTGACCGCCTGGGCCATGGCCGCGATTCACTGCCTGCATCAATACCCCCAATTGTTAGAAAATGAGTGGCGCGAGCGAGTTTACACCCAGTTTTTGCAGCAGCTCACCGCCGACCAACCCGACGCGGCCCACTATGCCCGGCTCTATCGGGCGTGGGAAAAGCAGCGCCCTTATGAACGCGGCGCGGACGCCCAGCCAGACGAGACTTACCCCCAGTACCGGCGGCGTAAATTTGATCTCTTTTTGGCCCACTCTGTTCAAAATTTGCCCATGTCGCTGCGCCACGAGTTGGCCCGCCAAATCCGCCAGGCCGAAACGGAAGCACTGCCGGCCTACCAGCAGCAGATGTCTATCCTGGCTTACCTCGACCCCGGCCCCTACGGCGAAACTCGCACCCCTGTTCCGCTGCGGCAGCTTTGCCTGGGGCTGATTTACCAGGGTGGTTATCACCTCATCCCTGCCAGCGCGCCGGGCGGGATAAAACCGGCAGACGTGGCCCTGGTGCGGGCGCAGGTGGCCGCTATTTTAGCTCGCCCCTCAACTTCACCACCGGCCCCGCTGACGCCGCTGGCCCGCCTCACCCGGTCGGCCTGGCCCGAACTGCGCCAAAAGCTGAGTCCAGCCCTAATTAAAGAGTTTGACACGCTGCGGCGCGCCCCCATTTTGCTGAACGCCGACCCGCGCCCCGTTGACCTGCCGCTGGCGGAACTGCGCCAGGCCGAGCGCGGCATCGGCGACCACGCTTTGACCCTCTTTGATACCGGCGAGACCTTTGTCTTCGACCAATCGCACATCTTTTTCGATGGGACCTGGGGGGCCGCGCTGGCCGAAATTATGACCAACGAAGCCCTGAGTTGGGCCGTTTATCTCAACACCCTGCCGCCCATTCAAGCCGGTTCGAGCCGGCTCAAAGGGCTTACTTTTCATTTCAAAGCCGAGGACCTGGCCCTGTTGGAGCAAACCCCGACGGTGGCCGGCGAGGTCAGCGCCGAAACAAAAGCGGTCAACCTTAAAGCCATACTGCGGCTGCGCCAGGCCCTTAAGCAGCGCAATGCTTTGCTTGAATTGACCGTCAGTGATCTGCTCATTCTCTACCGGGCCGTCCACGCCGTTACCTACCAGCCCGCCCAAAAACTGCTGGCTCAGTTGCAAAAGCTGAGTAAAAACAGCGCCACGCAAGAAGCGGCCATGGCCGCCCTCGACGCCTTGCAGCCCGCCCGGCCGCTGAGTCCGGCCATTGTCATTCCGGTTGACGCCAGCCGGCGCAATCCCCGCGACCGGCTGCACCCCATGACCTTTGAAGTCCCCTTAAACGACCTGGATTTGCTCAATCTGCACCGGCGGACTGTAGTCGCCCGGCAAGCTTACCAGCAGGGCCAGGCCGACTTTGCCAAGTTTAGCCAACTGCGGGGCAGATACTTGCGTTTCCTGGCCGAATTCGGTAGGATGCTCTGTGAGGCCAAGAAGATTGCCCTAACCGGCGAAAGCGCCAGCGTTGGCAGCATTAAATTGCTGGCCCACCTGCCGACGCCCTTGCAGCGCATGCTCGATCAGGTACCCAGTCGTTTTGATATTTTGAATGATCTCATCCGGGGCCGGGAAGTTTTTTCCAATGTCGGGGCGGTGGTCCCCGGCAGCACGCTGACCCGCTTTATCACGGCCAAAGACGACAACGATAAAAAAACGCTGGCCTGGGGCATTATGACCGACGCCGATGGTGTGATGCACATCAGCCTGCGCGATTTTCGGCCCCACGTGGCAACGTTGATAGCTACCGGGCACAAGGAGTTAGCCGCCAGCCTAACCCGGCACTATCTCGACGCCTATGCCAACGGCCTTAACCGCTTCATCGCCGACCTGCGCGACATTACAGAAGCCGGAGAAAAATAGCGAATAGCGAATGGCGAATTTTCATTCATCATTCGCCATTCGCCATTCATCATTCACAATTATGCCTAACGATCCCTTAATCGGCCGGCGGCTGGACGAATACCGCCTGGAGGCTCTGCTGGGCCAGGGAGGTATGGCCCGTGTTTATCGCGGGCTGGACGTGCGCCTCAAACGGTGGGTGGCCATCAAGGTGATTGACGCCCCCTTCCGGGCCGACTCCGATTACATCAAACGCTTTGAGCGGGAAGCCCAGGCGATTGCCCAATTGGAACATCCGCACATTGTCCGGCTGTACCGCTACGGCGAAGTCAAAGAACTGCTCTACATGGCCATGCAGTATGTCGAGGGTGCGCCCTTGAGTGAACTACTGGCCTCCTACCGGGCCGAGGACGACTTTATCGAGCCGGGCGAGGCCGGCCGGATTATCCGTGAAGTTTGCCTGGCCCTCGATTACGCCCACAGCCAGGGCGTTATCCACCGCGATGTCAAACCGGCCAACATTATCCTGACCAAGCAGGGCAGTGCGGTATTGACCGATTTTGGCCTGGCCCTGCTGACCGATGTCGGCACGCGGGGTGAAATCTTTGGCACACCCCATTACATGGCCCCGGAGCAGGCCATGTCGTCGGCAGGAGTGGTCCCACAAAGCGACCTGTATGCAGTAGGCGTCATTCTGTACGAGATGTTTACCGGCCGCGTGCCTTTCGATGCGGCCACGCCTTTGGATGTGGCCATGCTCCAGATGAGCGAACCGCCGCCGCGCCCGCGCCAGTTTCGGGCTGACCTCAAACCGGCCCTGGAAAAAGTCATCCTGAAGGCGCTGGCCAAAGACCCCCGCCGGCGCTACCCCAACGGCGCAGCCCTGGCCGAGGCAGTGGAACAAGCCCTAAAAGCCCCACGAGCCAAAGCCGCTCCGGCGGCTCGCCCCCGCAAATCCATCCCGGAACGGGTGGCCGTGAGCATGGCCAAACGCCCCCTGCCGCCGCTGCCCGCTGCTGTCGCCGCGCCGCCTCCCCGGAAAAAAGCGCGTCCGGCGGCCAAATCCGCCCCTGTACCCGTGTCATCTCCCCAACCCAACCGGCGTTTGTGGCTGTACCTGGCCGCCGCCGGGTTGATCTTGCTGCTGGGTCTTGGCTGGCTTTTCATCTTTGCCCCAACGGGGACGTCCTCCTGGTGGCCCTTCAATAGACCAGACGAAGTGATCTCAGCCGGTCAGCTCACACCCACACCCTCCCCGGCTGTTGTGGCCGATGAATTGTCTTCCCCTACCTCGACTCCTTCGGCCACTCCGCCGCCGGAGCCAAAGCTGCTGGCCGACACCCGGCGCGATTTCTCCGGCACGCCTGGCGCGTGGGATTATCTCTGGTCGCCGCCGGGCCAGGACAAGTGGAGCCAATTGAAGTACGAAAAGCGTCAATACGGCGAGTGCTGGTATGGGCAGGATTATATTCGTATTTGCGCCGACTCGGCCCACCCCGGCAACGGGGCCGATATTGCCTGGTTCTGGAAAAGCGAGGTCAGCGGCCCGTTAGAAGTCCGGCTGACAGCCGCCAAAAAGGATACCGGCGGGGACGGGGTCTCCATTGCCGTTTATCGCAACACCACCCAAACCACCGCCTTTCCCGAATTTAAAAAGTCGTTAGCCGGAAATGACCAGGGTGGATTTGCCGAAAAGTTCCAGCTTGACAATATTACTCCTGGCGACTATTTATTATTTGTTATCCAGCACAACGGCGAGGCCACCAGTGACCACACCGCTTTTCAGGCGTTGATCTGTCACTATCGCTGTCCGTAAGGATGAGGCGAGGAGGCGAGGACACGACGAGCTTCGCCTCCTCGCCTCACGAGTCATCGCATCTCTCTTTGAGGAAAAAGTATGAATCAAGATCCGCTGATTGGGCGCACGCTGGCAAACTTCAAGGTTGAACGCGCCATCGGACGGGGCGGCATGGCCCAGATTTATTACGGCCAGGACATCAAATTAAAACGCCCGGTGGCCCTCAAGGTCATTGACGCCCGTCACCGGGGCAAGCCGGCCTACGCCAAGCGCTTTGTCCGCGAGGCGCAGACCATTGCCAAGTGGCGGCACGAGCACATCATCCAAATTTATTACGCCGACGACAAAGACGGTCTGTATTACTTTGTCATGGAGCACATTGACGGCCAGGACTTGAGCCAGATGATGGCCAAGTACAAAGGCCGGGGCCGGTTGATCCCCCAGGCCGAAGTGCTGCGGATTGGCCGGGCTGTAGCCAGCGCTCTGGATTACGCCCACAAGCAGGGCGTCATCCATCGAGATGTCAAACCGTCAAATATTTTGGTGGCTAAAAATGGCCGGGTGGTGCTGACCGATTTCGGCCTGGCCTTGAATGTCGAGCAGGGATCGCTGGGCGAAGTGTTTGGCAGCGCCAATTACATTGCCCCGGAGCAGGCCCGCAACTCGGCCGAGGCTGTGCCCCAATCTGACTTGTATGCCCTGGGCGTGATTTTGTACGAGATGCTGACCGGGCGGGTGCCTTTTCAAGACCCTTCCTCCACCGCCGTTACCGTCCAGCATTTGACCGTACCGCCGCCGCCGCCGCGCCAGGTTAACCCCAGCCTTAACAAAGCCACCGAAACGGTTTTGCTGAAAGCGCTGCACAAAGCGCCCGACAAACGCTATCAAACCGGCGCGGCCCTGATCGAGGCGCTGGAAAAAGCGCTGCAATTATCTACTGCGCCGGCAACAACTGCTACTGCGACTTCGGGCCGGCGCTGGCCGATTTACGCTGCCATTGGTGCAGTATTACTCATAGCCGCTCTGGTAGCCGCTACATTTTGGCTGCCGGGCTTTGAGCTTCCTTTTGTGGGCGCAGTTGCTCCCGCAGCTATAGCTGAAGCTACACCCACTCCCTCTCCGGCTGCTTCTCTCACCGGCGAGTCTGCCGCTTTTACGGTTCCCTCCGCCACCCCAACTCCTGAACCAATTTCACCTCCAACCGAAGCGCCAGCCCCCCCCACGACTACCCCTGTACCCGAACCTGCCCCGCTGGCCGACACACAGCGCGACTTTTCAGAGATACAAGGGGCCGGGAACTGGGAGTATCAATTCTCGCTGGGGCGCGACAGCTTCGATTGGAAAAAAATGGAGCAGTTCAGCGAGGGCTGTTGGCGGTGGGCCGGCGAGCCTTCGGCCCGGATTTGCCCCGACTCCGCCCACCCCGGACTCACCGGCGATGTCGCCTGGCGCTGGCAGAGCAGTGTCGGCGGACCCATTCAGGTGAGTGTGTTGGCCAAAAAAGTGGATACCGGCGGCGGCGATGGGGTGCTGGTGTTGATTTATCACAACACCACCGAAATCAAGCGCTGGCAGCTTGGGGCGAGTGACAGTCAAGGTTTCGCCGAGAAATTTAGCCTGGAGGTAGCTGAGGGAGACTATGTATTCTTTGTCCTCAAAGCCGGCGCAGACCCGGCTAATGATGAGACGGCCTTTCAGGCGCGATTATTTCCATAACGATTCTGGTTGTCTGATAAGCTCAATCACGAATGGCGCGAATAAACGAATGGCACAAATCTTTAAAATATTTGTGCCATTCGTCCATTTGTGTTATTCGTGATAAAAATTTTATAGGACGCGGATCGAACGGATGATACGGATAAAAATTAAGAAATCCGTTCGATCCGTATAATCCGCGTTCTATATCAGCTTATCAAACGCATAATTTGAAACTCCAGGCTTTTAAACAGTCTTGCGGGTTTGATGCCACGTCTGCTCGATCTCCCGGTTTACGGCCACTTTTTCAAAAAAGCAGTGACGCAATTTTTCATCGCTGATCGCCGTGGCTCGTTGGTGTAACAGCATGTGGGCCTCGTCCAGAATCTTCCCGGCCGTTTCGTGTTCGCCCAGGGCTGTGAGTCCCTGATAGGCCCACAGATAAATACTCCAGGGATCCCAAAACTGCTGAGCCTTACCATCCAAAACCCACCCGGCGACAGCATCAATGTAGCGGCGGGCGGCAGCCTCATCTTGCCGGGCCAGGGCCATGCGGGCCAGCCCGGCCTGGTCGAAAATCGCCAGGGTTGTCGCCCCAATTTCCTGATGGATGGTCAGGGCTTCCTGATAATTGGCCTGGGCGATGTCTGTATTGCCCAACTGCTCGTGGTTGAGGCCCAGGCCGGTCAGGGCGTAAGCCTCATTTTCCCGGTCGCCAACGGATTGGGAAATATCCAGCGCTTCCAGGCAGAAGCGCAAGCCCTCGGCGCTGCGCCGCTCATCCCAGGCCAGCCAGCCCAGGTGACTGAGCGCGGTGGCCTCGCCGTAGCGGTCACCGATCATGCGCCGCTTTTCCAGGGTGGCCTGATAGCATTGGGCCGCCAATTCGTAATCGCCCAGGCGTTGATAAATCCAGCCCAAAATCAGGTCGGTCACAGCCGCGCTTTCCTGGTCGTCGGTGAAGCGGGTAAAATCCTGGGCGGCGCGAATGTATTCCAGGGCCATGTCATACTGGCCCAGGCGATAGCTAGCCCGGCCCAGGTGCAGCAAACTGGCGGTTTTGGTGGCCGGTTCGCCGACCATTTTCAAAGCTTCCAGGGCTTCATTGGCCCATTTCTGCACGGCGGGGTAGTCGAAGCGCCGCCAAGCAGCGCGGGCCAGCCGGTTGAGGCTTTGCGCTTCCAGCCGCCGGTTGCCGGAGCGGCGGGCCACCCGCAGGCCCACTTCGGCGGCTTCGGCGGCGGCCTGGTACTCGCTGATTTTATCAAAATAGGCGGCCCGGCGGTTGTGGGTGACGGCCAGGCGGGTGTCGTCGGCCAGCAGTTCGGCCAGGGTTTGCATCAGAGTCAAATGGGTGGCCTGGCGGTCGCGCTCGCCCAGCCGGTCGAGCACTGCCTCCCGCGCCGCCAGCAAATCCCAGCGATTGGCATAATCCTGGTTGTCCAGCAGGGCCAGCGCCCGGCTGTACAACTCGATGGCCTCCTGGTTGGCATAGGCCGCTACCGCTTCTTCAGCGGCCATTTTCAGATATTTCAGCGCCCGCTCGGTATCGCCGCTGATTTCAAAATGGTAGGCCAGCAGCAGCGGCAGGTCCTCCGGCGTATCGGGCTGTTCCTCCCCCCGGAGCGCGGGCGCAAAGAGCGTTTCCAGGGTCTCGCCTACCTGCTGGTGAAGTTGGCGGCGGTCGGTGCGAAGCAAGCTTTGGTAGACGCTTTCCTGGGTGAAAACGTGCTTGAAGATGTACTCCAAATCCGCCTCGCTCATCTGCGGGCTGATGAGGTCGGATTTTTCTAAAGTTTGGAGGTGTTGGGATAGGTTAATCATGGTCATAATCCTATATCTTTAATCGTAACTACTCACCCGCTCAAGGCTAAGGCTGAGGCTAAGAGTGCAAGATCAATCTTAGCCTCAGCCTTAGCCTTAGCCTTTGATATTACTACCACTGAGCAGTTACATTTATTTAATCAAAAAGTGAGCCGAGGCCCAGCTTCGTATTTCGCTATCAGGGATATCCGGCCCGGTGACAGAAACAGTTTTGTCGTCTTTACCAAACCACTCCCTTTTGTTGCAATAATCAGGCGAACTGCCCTTGAAGGTCTGGACCGCGATCAGCCGGCCGGTTTTGGCCTCGATTAATCGGGCTTCCCGCTGCAGGTAATAGCGATCTATGACATTGGTCACGGTGGTATCCTCTCCGTAGGGGCATCTTTGAATATAGATGGCTTGAGATTTGCCCAGGCACAATACCAATTGGGTTTCAGCCAGCGACTGCGGCAAAGCCGAGCCAGGAATGAGGTAGGAATCAAGCTGCCACCCCTCGGCGCCATCTCTGACCCCTACTACCGGATGCAGGCCCGGCGCAGACGAATAGGCTGAAGCCTGGCCGACCCATTTGCCCTGGCAAACTCCGGCCAACGGGGCAAACTCGCTTTGAAACTTTTTATTCTGGATGATAAAGTAGGCCCCGCCCACAATCGCGGCCAACATCAGGACAAAACCAGCCACAATAATCACCACTGCTTTTTGCCCTAAAAAGGTATCTCCCTGCGCTCTGCCTGTGGGTACAAATTGTTCTGCTGCCGCGCTCGGCCGATAACGTATCCTTCGTCCCATCTCAACCTCCTAACCATGTCCTGATTTAACTTGCGCAGAAAACTGATACCAAATATTGATTGGACGTTAATTTATTAACTACAGACTCTACCTCTCCATCACCCGCAAGACTACATTCATCCTCGCCTACGCCCGCTCCCACTCCCGCGCCGAATGACCGGGCACAAGCAGCCATTTGCTGAAATGCTCAATCGCACTATCGAACGTTACGATGCGCTTCCATATACGCCCTTAGCAAGGCATTGATCCGGGATTGATAGCCCTGCCCTTGCTCCTTAAACCAGGCCACTACGTCATTGTCCACCCGCAAGGTCAACTGCACTTTCTTCGGCTTGGAGGTTAGCCCCCGCCGCACAATGGCCTTGGCAAACATTTCTGGCGTAATTTCCGGGCAATCGGAAAAATCAATCTCTTCATCAGTCAGAGCGTCAACTCGCTCCCAATCAGTCAGCGATTTGCTCGAAGTAATTTCTTTCTTCATGTTTAGTTGCCTTTCTCACCGAGATAATCCGCGTGACATCCTCCCGCTCAGTATGGACAATGACAACGACTCGTCCACTCAGCAAACCCAGAGTCATAAATCTTCGCTCGCCATACTCGAAACGGTCATCCTCGATGGTCACAATATCCCCATCAAAGGCGATTACAACATCTACAAAATCAATCCCATGTTTACGCACATTGATGAGGCGTTTATCTTCATCCCATTCAAATTTCACAGTTTACATTGTAGCTACAATCTGTAGTGACGTCAAAATAAAATAATTACAATCCCTCACAGCTTCTTCATCTTCCCCTACCTACTCCGCCCCCGTCACCCGCGCCAGCACCCGATAGGGGAACGTCCGCCCAATGACCGAGGCGACTTGCAAAATGCGCTTGGCTTCGGCGTCGAGGCGGTCAATGCGGGCCATGATCACCCCTTGCAGGGTGTCGGGGATGGTGATGTCGTCGAGGCGGGCGGTAGCCACCCAGCCCCGGCCGGTTTCGGAGCGGGCCAGCGCGCCGCTGTCAATCAGCGAGCGGATAACTTCTTCGACATAAAAGGGGTTGCCCTCGGCTTTGCTGATGATGAGCCGGCGGGTTTTTTCCGGCAACTGGCTCGACTCCAGCAGATTGTCGAGCAGTTGGTTGCTCTCTTCGGCGGTCAGCGGGGCCAGTTCGATGATTTGATGCTCCTCGCCCAGCAGGGCACTGACCCGCTGGTGAAAGGCCCAGACGCGCCCCTCTCGCGCCGGGCGATAGATCAGCAGCAGCAGCAAGGGAGAGGTGCGGGTCAGGGGCAAAGTCGCTTCCAGCAGCCCCAGGCTCGACGGGTCGCCCCAGTGCAAATCTTCCCAGACCAGCACCAGCGGCCCGTGCTTGGCTTTGGCCGCCAGGTAACTCTGGACGGCCTGCAAAATACGCTGCTGCAAGGTTTCACCTTCGACATATTTGAGCCGCTGGGCCGACTCCTCATCCAGCGGCGCGTCTAGCAGGTGGGCTAAATAAGGAAAAATCTCGGCAGACTGGTCGGCAAATAGTGAGTCCACCTCGGCGCGGAGGACGCGGCTGACCTCGTGGGGCGAAGCATCGGGGGCCACCCGCAGCAGTTTACGAAACATATCGCGGGCGGCCAGGTAGCTGGCGCTCTCACCGTAAGAAAGGGCGCAGCCTTCGGCCCATTCGATCTGGTTATTTTGGCGGCAGAGTTCATCGCACAATTCGCTGATCAGGCGCGACTTGCCCAGGCCCGCGTCGCCCATGACCGAAATGACCCCGCCCCGGCCCCGCTCAAAATGAGCCAGAATTTCTTTGACCCGCGCCAGCTCGCGCTCCCGGCCCACCATCGGCGAGTATAGCCCTTCGATCCCGCGCACCCGGCCCGGCGCGGCTTTGGCCCGCAGCAGCCGGTAGACCCGCACCGGCTTCTCTTTACCCTTGAGCGCCACCGGCTTGAGCGGCTCGAACTCGAACAGCGGCGCGGTCAGCCGGTAGGTATCCTCGCCCACCAGCGTTTCGCCGGCTTCGCTCAGGTCTTCCAGCCGGGCGGCCAGGTTGACCGTGTCGCCCATCACGCTGTAATCCTGGCGCTGTCGCGTGCCAATCCCCCCGGCGATGACCAGCCCGGTGTTAATGCCAAAGTGGAGCGCCAGCCGCTTGGGGATGAGGCCGGCATGTTCGTCGTTGAAAGTTTCCAGGGCGGTCATCATATCCAGCGCCGCCCGCAGCGCCCGCTCCGGGTCGTTCTCGTGGGCCTGGGGGGCGCCAAAGAGGGCCATAATCTCATCGCCGATGAATTTATCAATGTGGCCGCCGTACTGGTCAATCACCGCTCCCAGCCGCTCGAAGCAGGCGTTGATCATACTCCGCACTTCTTCCGGGTCGAGCTTTTCGCTCATGGCGGTAAAGCCGGAGATGTCGGCAAACATCACCGTCACCTGCTTGCGCTCACCCTTGAGGGCCAGCGGCAGGGTTTCCGACCGCTCTAACTCAACCAATTGTTTCCGCAGCGCAGCCAGCGTGGTGACGAGAACGGTCTCATCCACCAGGCCCTGCTGCGCTTCCAACGTGGTAATAGCCTGTTCAATTTCCTGGCGTTCGGTCATAGTAAACTACCCTTATAGTGATGCATAATGCGCAAACTGATAGCCCTACGGGTAAAACGTAACGGCTTATTGACAAAGAAGCATTTCAATACTGGACCATTCACTACCGGATATTTTTAATCACGAATAAGGCGAATAGACGAATAACGCGAATTGTGGAAATTTTTTGATAAAAACATTCGTGACATTCGCTTATTCGCGCCATTCGTGATTAAAATATAAGCCTTTTTAGTTCGAAGTCGAAGGTTGAGGGGTAGTGATTGATGACTCTTTGGCTCTGATTTTAACACAAAAACAGCCGGGGAAACAGTGGGATATTTGGGGGATGGGGAGATGACCGCCGACCGCCGACGGCAGACAGCCGGATACCTTCTCTAAAAGAGGCGATGAGGCGTGAGGCGAGGAGGCGAAGGGCTTCGCGTCCTCGTGTCTTTGCCTCCTCTCGTCATGGGTCAGCCGTCGGCGGTTGCTTGCGCCGGGGCGCCCTCTGGCTGTAACTGGGACGTCTCGCGGGTGGAGGGGAGAAAGAGAGCCAGCAAGGCCACGACCACGCCTACCCCGGCCCCGGCTTGGATGACCGGATTCAGCCCCCACACATCGGCCAGCGAGCCGATGACCCAGGCAGCCACCGCGCCCACCCCAAAGAGGTAGCCCAGGGCCACCCCGGAAGCAAACGCCTGGCGGCCCGGCAGCAGGGCCTGGGCAATCACAATCAAGATACTGTGCGAAGCCCCGGTCAGGCCGCCAATGAGGATGGCCAAAACAAAAGCGATCCAGTTATTGTTGAGCGGCAAAAAGTAAATGGGCAGCGAGCCAAGCAGCATGGTCACAAACACCACCTGCCGCCGGCCCCAGCGGTCGGCCAGGCCGCCAGCCATCACCCCGGTCACCCCCGAAGCCATCCAGTACGAGCCGGTAATTAGGCCGTAAGCGGTCGCTTCCCAGCCCATCTCCTGAAACATTTTGGGTAAAAAATTGACCGTGCCCAGCACCACCCAGGAACGCAGCCCGGTGATCAACGCCAGCAGGGCAATCGCCCCCCAGCGCACCTTGACCGGGGGCAAACTCATGTCGCTGTGGCGCGGTCGGGCCGGCAGGCGAATGGAGGTGTGGCGCATGGCATAGGCCATAAAAATGATAAAGGGGATGGTTGCCGCCGCCAGGGTATAGATGCCGGCCGGCCCGACGTGATCCAAAATCAGGCCGCCCAAAAATGGGCCGCTGGCCAGGCCGGTTTGTCCAAACAAAAAGAACATGCCGGTGGCCAGGGCGGCCTGGCTCAGGATGGCATTGGTCGAATGCATCGTTGCCAGGGGGTGAAACGCCCCGGAGCCAATCGAGGCCAGGGCGAAAGGGATCATAAATAAGGCAAAATTGTTGGTGGTTTGGGCCAGAAAAACGGCCAGGGCCATAAAACCAATTGTCCAGGCCACGCTGCCCGGCCCCAGCCACCTACTCCCCAGCTTATCGGTCAGCCAGCCAAACAGGGGTTGGGTAATGGCCGCCAGCAGCGAATACGAACTGAGCGCCAGCCCGATTTGGGCCGTGCTGAGCGCCATGGGAATGCTCAAAAACGTGACCACCACCGACCCCATGCTGTTGAAAATATCAATCACCAGGTGGCCGACGGTGACAGCCATAAAGAGTTTGTTGCGTAACAAAGCGGTCATCAAATTGCCTCAAAGAAAAAGATGACGGCTATTATACTCTCCTTCAAGAAGGGGGGACAACCCGGCTCGATCATCTTAAAATGGTTGACGCCAGGAGCTAATAGTTGTAAGATAGCCTGGAGCGCAAAAGCAAAGCTTTTGCACTCCAATGACCAGGAGGATCAATGAAACAGCCGCGCCCCATCATTTTAGCCAGTCTAATCTTCAACCTACTCTTGTCGCTCCTGGCCTGTGCCCCTACGGAAACCACCCCCACTACCCCTCCGGCCATTCGCGGCAGTATCACCAGCCGCACTGCCGGCCCCGGCGGAGATTTGGCTGGCTCCATTTTGGTCGAGGGGCAAGTTGAGGCGGATACCACTTTCGACAAAGCTTCAATTGCGGTTACAGCCAAAACCCGAATTTTTGAACAAGTAGGCCAGGAACGCCGCCCGGCCACCTTCGACGCGCTACAAATGGGGCGCACCGTCGAGGCCTGGTTTACTGGCCCGGTGGCCGAGTCCTATCCGGTCCAGGCTACCGCCAGCGATATTGTGATTTTGGAGGAGTGAGGCGAGGAGGCGAAGACGCGAAGCCTTTGTCCCCTCGCCTCTTCGCCTCACGAGTCATCGCCTCTTTATTTTCAAAGGAAACGGATCATTATGTCACATTCCATTCAAAACGTCGCCGTCATCGGGGCAGGAACGATGGGCGCGGCGATTGCGGCCTTGCTGGCCAACGCCGGACTGCCGGTCACCCTGCTGGACGCCGTCCCCACCTCGCTTACCCCCGAAGAAGCGCAGCAGGGGCTAACGCTGACCAGCCCGCAGGTGCGTAACCGGCTGGTACAGGCCGGCTTCGAGCGCATGCGCCAGGCAAAACCACCGGCTCTGGTAAACGAGGCCGCAGCCGGCCTTATTACCCTGGGCAACACCGAAGATGATTTTGACCGGCTGGCCGCCGCCGACTGGATTATCGAGGTGATAATCGAAAAGCTGGAAGCTAAACGCGCGCTGCTGGCCCGCCTCGAAGCGGTGCGCAAACCCGGCAGCATCGTCAGCAGCAATACCTCCGGCCTGCCCATTGCCTCGCTGGCCGAGGGCCGCAGCGACGACTTCAAGCGCCATTTTCTGGGGACGCACTTTTTCAACCCGCCCCAAATCCTAAAACTGCTGGAAATCATCCCCACCCCCGACGCCGACTCGGCTGTGGTCGAAACGATCACCCGCTTTGCCGAAAATGTGTTGGGCCGGGGCATTGTCCACTGCAAAGATACACCCAACTTCATCGGCAACCGCCTCTTTTCGCCCGGCAACAGCTTTGCCATTCATTATGCCTTTGAGCACGGCTACACCATCGCCGAGGTGGATGCCCTGACCGGCCCGCTGCTGGGCCGGCCCAAAACGGCCACCTTTCGCCTGCAAGATTTGGTGGGCATTGATATTGCCGTCCACGTGGCCCACAACCTGTACGACCTGATCCCGCACGACCGGCACCGTGAGGTGCTGCGCTCGCCGCATATGGAACGAGTTGCTAATGAACTGATGGCGCGGGGCTGGCTGGGCAACAAAAGCAAACAGGGCTTTTACAAGCAAGGCCAGGATGCCCAGGGCCAGCGAATCTTCCTGGTACTGAACCCGGCCACCTTTGAATACGAAGTAGCCCAAATGCCCCGCTTCGAGGCCGTTGAAGCCGTCGGCAAAATCGCTGATTTGGGCCAGCGATTGACGGCCTTATTCGACCCGCGTTGGCAGGCCGACCGGGGGGCGCAACTGGCCTGGGCCGTGGTCAGCTTTGATCTGGCCTACGCTGCCGCCTGCGCCCAGGAAATTGCCTATGATCTCAAAAGCCTTGACGACGCCATGCGCTGGGGTTTTGCCTATGAGGCCGGGCCGTTCGAGCTGTGGGATCGGCTGGGTGTGGCTGCCACCGCCGCCAAAATGGAAGCCTCCGGGTTGGTCGTCGCGCCCTGGGTCAAAGCCATGCTGGCCGCCGGCTGTCCCACCTTTTACCGGCGGGAAAACGGCCAGACTACCGGCTTTTACGATTGGGACCAGCAGCAGTACCGTAACTTACCCTAAAACGAAACGTAACTACTCAGCCCTCATGTCATCCATTCGACAGGCTCAGGACAGGTTTCGAGGCTGAAAGCCGAGAAATCCTTGAGGTCGTTGTCTGCAAATTACGAATTAGGAGATTTCTCCCTTCGGTCGAAATGACATGCCTGAGCAGTTACAACGAAACACGAAGAGGCGAGGGCACGTGAGGCGAATAATCTTCCTCGCCTCTTCGCCTCACTCCTCATCGCCTCTTAAGGAGACAAAGATGTCCTACGCTGGTTTCGATTTTTTCAACCTTGACGCCCGTTTGACCGACCCACAGCGCCACATCCGCGACCGGGTGCGGGCTTATGTGGAGGGGGTTGTCTGGCCCAATATCAACCCCTATTGGGAGCGGGCTGAATTTCCCCGCGAGCTGGCCTTGGGGCTGAGAGAACTGCCAATTATTGGCGGCACGCTACACGGTTACGGCTGCGCCGCCCTCGACCCGCTGAGCCTAGGGCTGGTGAATTACGAGTTGGGGCGCGGCGATGGCTCAATCAGTACCTTTTTTGGCGTCCATTCCGCCCTGGCCATGGGGTCAATTGGCCTGCTGGGGTCCGAGGAACAGCGCGCCCGCTGGCTGCCGGCGATGGTCAAGCTGGAGCAAATCGGCGCGTTTGGCCTGACCGAACCCCAGCGCGGCTCCGACGCCTCGCACCTATTGACGACGGCTCGCCGCGACGGGGACGTTTACATTCTCAACGGGGCCAAGCGATGGATTGGCAACGCCTCGATCGCTGATGTGTTGATTATTTGGGCTAAAGATGAAGCGGGTGGAATCGGCGCTTTTGTTTTGGAGCAGCCGCGCCAGATCGAAGGGGTAACGATTGAGGATATTTCCGGCAAAATCAGCAAGCGGGCGGTGCTCAACGCCCACATCACCCTGGAAAATGCGCCCATCCCGGCAGTGAACCGCCTGGCCCACAGCCGCTCGTTCCGCGATACGGCCAGGGTGTTGGCGGCTACTCGCTACGGTGTCGCTTGGGAGGCAGCGGGACTGGCCGCCGGCTGTTTTGAAATCGCTTTGAAATATGCCCAGGAGCGGGAGCAGTTCGGGCGGCCCATTGTCGGGTTTCAACTGATCCAGCACAAGCTGGTTGAGATGGCGGCGGGATTGACCCAGATGCAGCTTACCTGCTTTCGCCTGGCCGAGCTGCTGGCCGCGCAACAGTTGACCGAAGCAATGGCCTCACTGGCCAAATACAGCAACGCCCGCCTGGCCCGCCAGATTGCTCAACTGGCCCGCGAAATCCTGGGCGGCAACGGCATCCTGATTGACCACCACATCGCTCGTCTCTTCACCGACGCCGAAGCCGTCTACACCTACGAGGGTACCAACGACATCAACCTGCTGATCGTTGGGCGGGAGATTACCGGGATCAATGCGATTGTCTGACCAGAAAATCAAAAGCCACACTCATCCGGCTCGGTCGTCCCTTGCCGCCAGCCGCACCATTCGCTGTTGCCGGGGTCGCGCCGGCCCTCAAAGGTGCGCCCGGTGGTCAGGTTGAGCCGCCACTCAAACGAGTCCTGCTCGCCCTGGGCGTTGCGCCAGACGCCGCTCAAAGTGGCCTCGGTCAGAGAGTGGACGGTCACCACACCGCCGACAATCTCCCCCGGCTGGCCCTGGCTGTCCACAAAAGTCCCCTCGACGGTCGCGCCGGTTTGGGTCAAAGTGGCCTGGCCCAGCCCCACCGGGCTGCCAAAACGAAGCTGCCAGACGCCGCTAAAGCCGCAGCCCACCGGCAGCGGCTGGCCGGAGCGAACCCCGCACCAGGGCTGGCTGGTTTCGCTGCCTTCAAAGGTGCCGGAGAAGCTTGTCCCTGCTGCGCTGAGCTGCCCGCGCCAAAAACCCTGGCTGTTGGGGCTGCGGTCGCTGAGCCACAAACCCTGAAATTGGCCCAGATTAGGGAGAACGACGCCTTTGAGTTGCCCGGTATCGGCCCCACCGTACCATTGGTAGCTGCCTTTGACGCTCTCATTTTGCTCGCTCAACGACATAGAGCCGAAGGCAAAATCCCACTCGCCGCTAAGAGAAGCCTCAATAGGCATGGCCACCGGCGCTGCCGGGGCTGGCCCGCTTGCCTCCAGCCAGTTCAACAATCGCTCGTTCACCCCATGGTATTCCAAGCCCAGCCCGGCCTGCACCTCGGCGGGCAGGAGCGGCCGTTGATTGCTGCCATCGGCGTTCATGACCCAGATTTCCCATTGGCCGCTGCGGTCGGTGACAAAGACGATTTGAGAACCGTCGGGCGACCAGGCCGGGGCGGCGCTGTTGTACTGCGGGTTGGCTAATAACGGCGGCTCGGTCAAGCGCCGGCGGCTGCCGGTAGCTAAATCATAGGTGTAGACTTCCCAATGGTCGTGCTGTTTGTAGGTTAAGGCCAGCTTTTGGCCGTCGGGCGAAAAAACGGGGGCGGCATCACGCACATCAGTGGTAAAAGGTTGGAGCTTGCCGCTGTCAACGTCAAGCTGCATCAACCCGCGCTGGCCGTCGTAAATAAGCCGCCAGGGGTTTTGCGGGTCCCAGGTGGGGTTAAAGCTGTACAAATCGGCCGGCAAATCTTCAGCCTGGCCGCTGGCTAAATTAATGCGGCGCAGGCCCCACTGCAAATCCTCGATGCGAATAAAACAGATCTCCACCGAGCCGTCGCTTTTCTGGCGGACGCTGGTTATTTCGCTGACGTTGGGCAGTTGAAAGCCGTCGTCGGCGTCAAAGGTGCGACATTCCGGCTGGGGGTCAACCGTGCCGCCGTGCTGGAACGAAACTACAATCGCCTGTCCATCCGGCGACCAGGCCGGCGATTTGGGCCGGCGAATATCACCCGCCACCACCCGCTCGCCGCCGTCAGCCAAGTTGAGAAGGTACAGCGCGCCCAGCTTCGAGCTGTCCCAGCGGGTAAAGGCCACCTGCCGGCCATCCGGCGAAACCACCGGATCAATTACCCCGCCGGCCAGTTTGCGTAGACCGCTGCCATCAAAATTGACGATGTATAGGTCGCCGCCGCTGCGGGTGGCGAAAAGGAGTTGGCCGCCGGGATTGACCGCCGCTGGCTGACCGCCGACCGCCGGAGCTTGACCGGAGACCGGGGACGGGGGACCGGCAGCGGAATCTACGGTAGGAATATCGCTCAGTGAGCCGGTGACGCGGACATAGGCGGGCTGGCTGGAAATCCAGCCGGGGCGGCCGGCTTGGGTGATTTGCAGCCAGTTGCCATTGGTGCTGACGCCGGTAAGCTCAAATACCTCACCCTGAGCGACGGTACCGATGGCCGGATAAGTCACCCCCGGTCCCTCTCGCACGTTGAGACCGGCAGTAATAATCTCCACCTGAACTGCCGCGGTGGCCGTAGCCGTGATGGCCGGCGTGCCAGCAGACGGGGTGGGTGAGATCGAAGGGGTCGCCAGGCTCACAGGCGTGGCGGCGGGGGTGGGGCTGGGAAAAGGAATGGGAGTCGCCGTCGGCGGAGTATCGGCCACAGTCTCCGCCGGCGCGGTCGGCGTCAGGGCCGAGCGGTCCAACCGCACAATCGTCGCCGTGGGCGTCACATTGCTGGGCGCGCAGGCGGCGAGTAGAGGGAAGATGAGTAAAATCAGGGTTGTCCAGAACCATGTTCTCATACTTTAATCTTTCTATCCGGGAGATTGGGGATTAGAGATTGGAGATTCAGAATCTCTAATCTCCAATCTCTATTCATAACGTAATGCTTCAATGGGCCGCAGACGGGCGGCGCGGGTGGCCGGGTAAACGCCAAAAAAGAGGCCAATCGCCGCCGAAAAACTGGTTGCCAGCAGGATCGAGCCAGGGGTGACAACCGTGCCGCCCAAATCCGGGATTATGGTAGGCAGGAGAAAGGCAATGCCGTAGCCCAGGCCGATGCCCATAAAGCCGCCAATCAGCGAGATGACAATGGCTTCGACCAGGAATTGCAGTAGGATGTCGCTGCGTTTAGCGCCCACCGCCTTACGGATGCCGATTTCGCGGGTCCGCTCCGTCACCGAGACCAGCATGATATTCATAATGCCAATGCCGCCGACCAGCAGCGACACCCCGGCAATAGAGCCTAAAAAGGCGGTCAGGCCGGTAGCCAGGCTGTTGGCAAAATCAAGCAGTTGGGCCTGGTTGATAATGGTAAAGTCATTTTGGTACTCGTCGCCCAGGCGATGGCGCTCGCGCATCACTTCAGTAACCTGTTCAGATACCGGGTCCATATTCTCCGGGCTGTCAACCTGAATGTAAATACCGGAGAGAATTAAACTGCCCCGAAAGGCTCCGGCATTATCCAGGCGGGTTTGGGCTGTGGTCAGTGGGATGAGCAGCACGCTGTCCTGGTCGCCGCCAAAGCCGCCCTGCCCTTTTTCTTCCAGCAGCCCGATGATTTCAAAGGAAACGCCATTAATCCTGACCGATTCGCCGATGGGGTACTCGTAAGGCTCAAACAACTGCTCGACCACCCTGGCCCCCAGCACGGCTACCCGCGCCCGCCGGTCCACGTGTTCCTGGCTGATAAACTCGCCCAGTTCGGGGGCCATGTTGCGGACGCTGGCAAATTCGGGGGTGACTCCGGTAATCGAGATGTTTTCGGCTTCCTGCTGGCCGCGCCCCACCGACTGGGCCGATATGACATTATATTCGGGGGCCACACCGACCACATTGGTCACCCGTAAGGGGTCGTTCAGAGCGTCGGCGTCGGCGATGGTCAACGGTTCGGGCGGTTTCTTCTTTTGTTCCGTGCGCGGTTCGTTCTCTTCGCCGTCCGGCCCAAAAATCGAAAAGCGGCCGGAATAGACGGACAGCACATTGGTGCCCAAACTGCCCAAATCTTCGTTAATCTGCTGGCGGAAGCCGTTGCCGATGGAGATCAGCCCAATCACCGCCGCCACGCCGATAATAATACCGAGCATGGTCAAAATAGTGCGCAGCTTGTTGACCGTCAAGGCCCGCAACGCGATTAAAATACTTTCCCCAAGTTGCATTTAGCTCATCCTTTTCATTTGCTCGGCAGGGGTGATGCGTGATGCGTAATCGTAAATCCAAAATCGTAAATCGTAAATCGTTAGGCTATCACCGGCTCCGCACTTGGAAGCGGCGTTTCAATCCGGCGTGGGTTCAGCACCGGGTGATCCTCGACAATGACCCCATCGGCCAGGCGGACGATGCGCCGGGTATGGGCAGCGATATCGGGTTCGTGGGTGACGAAGATGATGGTAATGCCTTGCGCCTCATTCAAATACTGGAAAATGCCCATAATCTCTTCGCTGGATTTCGAGTCCAGGTTGCCGGTCGGCTCGTCGGCCATAATAATGGCCGGGTTGGTGACCAGCGCCCGCGCAATGGCTACGCGCTGCTGCTGTCCGCCCGACAGCTCGTTGGGTTTGTGCTGCAGACGGTCGCCCAGGCCGACCATTTCCAGCGCCGTAGCCGCCCGGCGATGACGTTCTCGCCGGCCTATGCCCATGTAAATCAACGGCAGTTCGACATTAGCCAGGGCGCTGGTGCGCGGCAGCAAATTAAAGCTTTGAAAGACAAAGCCAATCCGCTTGCCCCGAATTTGAGCCAGCCGATTATCGTCCAATTGGGCCACATCCAGCCCCTCCAGGTAATACTGGCCGGAGGTCGGCTGGTCCAGGCAGCCTAAAATATTCATCAGGGTTGACTTGCCAGAACCGGACGGCCCCATAATCGCCAGCAGTTCGCCCGGCTGCACTTGCAGCGAAGCGCCCCGCAGGGCCTGCACTTCAACCTCGCCCATTTGGTAGGTTTTGGTGAGGTTTTCGGCTTTGATAACTGGTTTATTGTCTATCATATCCCTATTCTACACCAATGTTAAAACTGGACGCTGATGACGATGATCACACAGATTTTCGCTGATCTTTTTATTTTTACCTGCGCAAATCAGCGTCATCTGCGTTATCTGCGGGCTAATTCTACAAAGTCGGCTCTAGTTCAGCTTGACGCCTAATCACCACCTGATCGCCTTCTTCCAGCCCGGCGATGACTTCGGTCACGGAGCCGTTGCGCGAGCCGAGTTCAACTTCTACCCGCGTGGTCTGGCCCTGGCCGTTCAGTTTTTCCACAAAGATCACCGGCTCGCCGCCGCCGGCCCGGTCAATTTGAATGGCCCGGTTGGGCACCACGACCACATCTTTAAGCTGCCGGGTCTGGATGGCGGCGGTCGCGGTCATGCCGGTCAATAGATTGAGCGGCTGGCCGGACGGGTCAAGGGTAATGGTCACTTCATAAGTAACAATGTTGTTATCACCCTCTTTCTCCACCGGGCGCGGGGCGATGTCGGTCACAGTTCCGGCAAAGGTCTGCTCGGCAAAGGCGTCGAGCGATACCTCGGCCGGCTGGCCCTGGCGAATCCGCCCGATGTCAATTTCGTCCACTTCCATCTTGAGCAGATAGGTCGAGGTGTTGGCAATGATTAGGGCGGCATCGTCGGCATCGGCCAAGACCCGTTCGCCGGGCTCGATGCTAATATCCAGCACCACGCCATCGGTGGGGGCAATCAGAACGGCCTGCGCCAAATCTTGCTGTTTCTCTTCCAGGGTTAGTCGGGCGCTATCAACGCTGGCCTGCTTGGAAGCAATTTCGGCGGCGCTGGGTTCTTTGAGCAGTTCGGCCAGGCCGGATTGAGCCTCGGCCAGGTTAGAACGGGCCTCGGCCAGATCCGCCGGGGTGGCCTCTTTAACGGCGATGTTATAATCGGCCAGAGCCGCCTCATAATCCAGGGTGGCTTCTTGCAGCGCGTCGGCCTGGGGCATAGCCGCCACATCGCCGCGATAGGCCACCTGGTCGTATTCCCACTGGGCCGTTTTGAGCGCAATCTCCTTGCGGCGCAGTTCGGCTTCGGCTTTGGTCACTTCGTCGGGGTCCGGTCCATCCTGCAAATCGGCCAGCTTGAGCTGGGCGCTCTGCACCTTGGCCCTGGCGGCGGCAATCTTTTCGACCAGTTCCGGCTCAAAGAGCAGGTCCAAATCGGCCTGGGCCTGGGCCAGTTCGATTTCGGCCCGGCGAATTTCCAGTTCCAGGTCGGCGGTATTCAGTCGAGCCAATTCGGTCCCGGCAGTTACATATTGACCACGTTTGACCAGCACTTCTTTGACCACCCCACCGATCTCAAACTTCATTTCCACTTCGGCTTCGGGTTCGAGGCTGCCGGTGGCGTTGACGGTATCCACCAGCGTCTCCCGGCCAATCTCGACCACCTCCACCGAGGGGTCTTCGCTCAGGGTTTTGGGTTCAGGCGGAGTCAAGTATTGATAACCGGCGACGCTGGCCCCAATTACAACCGTCAAAATTATCAAAATAATAAAGGCACGTTTCATGCGCAATGATCCTTTGGTTCAAAAACTAACATTCGTTCAGGGCTGACATCATCAGGTTGGTCAATCATCATCTTGAGATGATAACAAAACTTTCTCCATTAATGAACAAACCCCAGAACGATTTAATCTACAACAAATGTTGTAGTCCTGCTAACCGCCCATCATGCCGCCAAACAGCAGCGTGGGCAGAACCGTGATGCCCAGGGCTAAGGCTGCATAGACCAGCGTTAACAAGAGGGCTTTGCCCCGGCCCAGGCGAGCGGCCACGGCCAACCCTAAGACAACCAGCAGCAAATGCCACAACCAGAACAAATCAATGCCGCTTAACAAAACAAACAGGGGGTTACGCGCATCCTGCATCAGGTCGCCGCTGGACACCGGGAAAGACAGGCCGGGGTACGGAATGAGCCGCCCGGCTACAGCAATAAAACCGGCCTGGACCAGTGCGCCCAGGGCCATTGGCAGGCGGCTCCAGACGCTCATCTTAAAAATGGTTCCAAAGGTAGATTCGCCGCCGCTGACCAGCGCGGTAAAGTAAAGAAAGGTAGCTTGCAGCAGGGTGGCTGCCACCAACGCCAGGGCGCCAAAGCCGATACCGGTGGCCAACATAAAAGGCAGCGACATGGTCATTTCCATGCCCGCTCGCGCCGCCTCAACCTGTCCCTCCGGCATGGTTGCCAGTTGGCTTTCGGCCTGCTGGCGGGCCAAAACCAGGGTGTGAGGCGTCTGCACGACAAGTAGCACGGCCAGGCTCAAAATCAGAATCAGCAGCGGCGCGGCCCACATCCACCAGCCGGATTGGGCCGTAATGGCCTGAAACGTGTCCGCAGGGCGGTCAATCAAGCCAAAAAAAAGTTGCGCCAACGGGCGGGGATGGTTATTTGAAATAGGTTGGGTTGTTGTTGTCATGAGGCTTTCCTTTGAAAATAGTAGACGGTAAACGGTGGACAGCAGACAGGGAATTTATCCGACTCTGCTACCCTGCGACCTTGTTACCCTGCCACCCTGCTACCTTCTTCCAGTATGCCTCGGAAAACCCCCGCTGTCATCAGGCAAAAGAAGGACTCGCTCTCGGTCTGGGGGTGGATGTAGGGCGCTGCCTGCCTTTACTATTACGTACTCACCCTCAAAATGTTTCACCCTGAAAGCTCTATTGCTGTTTCGCAACTACACTAATCAGTTTCAGTGGATCCAAATTTGAGGAACCAGCACGCCCACGTGCGGCGGTGTTCGGCACGTGGGCGTGCCTCACTCCTCGAAAATTAGATCTACTGAGTTTGGATTATACACTCAACGGTCAGCCTACACTCTACAGCCAACCGTCGCTTTGTTGATGATGGTTTGATTTTAACCATAACGGGTTAAGCCTGGATTATGAGCCGGTTAAGATTTCGTAACCACTCCATCCTCAGACTGACCCTCAAACCCAACTCCAGGCCCATGACAATTGGAGTGAACTTGGATATACTATTATTTGGAGATTAGAGATTGGAGATTCATGAATCTCCAATCTCCCAAAAGGGGCTACCATAAAACGTATGGCAACAACTCCGGCAAATTCTTTTTTGATAAATCTTCCAAAACGGGTGTGGCAAGGATTGCTCGCCTTTTTTAGCCGGCTACAATGGAAGCTGACCTTTGCCTACGCCCTCTCGACGGTGGCGACGACGGTGGTTTTAAGCGCGATTGGGCTGGGCTTAATGTGGTATCTCAACTTCTGGTCAAACTGGCTGCCTAATCTTATTGCTGAAAGTTTGCTCAAAGTGACTTCCGTCCTGATCCCTTATTTAGAGCAAAGTCCGCCCGATCGAGCCGGTTTGAATGGGTGGCTGCATAACGTTATTGCCGACGATAACCTGGTCATCAACATTCCCACCGACGAAGGCCAGCCGGACTCGAAACTGCCGGGGAATTTTGGCCCGGTAGTATTGATGGCCGTAGTGGACCGGCAAGGCCGGGTCCTGGCTGAATACCCCGTCGAAACGACTCCGCCGGAGACGCTGCTGCGAGCGCAAATTTCACCGGAGGCGCTTTCTAACCTGGAGGCCGCTTTACGCGGCGAAACCGATCCGGGGATGCTGGCCCAACGCACCGCCGATAATCATATCTTTGTCGCCGTGCCTATTTTGCAAGCCGATCAACAGCTTCTGGGCGCCCTCTTTGTCGAACTGGCCTATCCGATAGAAGAAAGCGAGTTTCTGTGGTTGGTGCTGCAGCAAACCATTCTGCCGGTGGGGGGGGCTATGCTGGTGGTTGGGCTGATCGCCGGCACAGTTTTTGGCTTCTTTATTGCCCGCAGCCTGACCCGCCGGCTGCGTCGCCTGGCCGGGGCCGCCGATGCCTGGAGCCAAGGCAATTTTGAAGTGCTGATCCAGGACAATTCCGCCGATGAGTTAAGCCAACTGGCCCGCCAGCTTAACCACATGGCCCTGCAACTGCAAAATTTATTGCAGACCCGCCAGGAATTAGCCACGCTGGAAGAGCGCAACCGGCTGGCCCGCGACTTGCACGACTCGGTCAAGCAGCAGATTTTTGCTACGGCGATGCAAGTCGGCGCGGCCCGCGCCTTATTAGCCCAACAGCCCGAAACCGCCCAAACCCATTTGCTGGAAGCAGAGCGTCTGGTTCACGAGGCCCAGCAAGAACTGACCACACTCATCCGCGAGCTGCGCCCGGCGGCGCTGGAAGGTCAGGGCCTGGCCGCCGCGCTACGGCACTACGCTGCCGACTGGTCGCGCCAGAACCAGATCAGCGCCGAGGTACGGGTGCAGGGCGAGCGTCCCTTACCCCTGGTCATCGAGCAGACCTTGTTTCGCGTGGCCCAGGAGGCCCTGGCCAACATCAGCCGCCACAGCGCAGCTACGGCGGCGGAAGTGCATCTGGCTTGCACAACTCATCAGGTTAATCTAACTATTTCTGATAACGGGCAGGGGTTTGATCCGGCCACAACCAATGGCAAGGGGTTGGGCTTGCGCAGCATGCGCGAGCGGGTGGAGGCGTTGGGCGGGGAGTTGGCTATTGAAAGCGAACCGCAAAGAGGGACGCGCATAGCGGCCAGGGTGACGACCAGTTAAAAAATAAAAAAGGAGTCCAAAGCTTGCTTTGAAAAAAGTGACAAAGCAAGCTTTGTCACTCCAGGCAGGATAAACCTATGACCGAACCCATCACCGTTTTAATTGTTGACGATCACAGTGTAGTGCGCCAGGGGGTGCGCGCTTTTATCGAAACTCAGCCGGATATTACCGTCGTAGCCGAGGCCGAGTCTGGGGAAGCGGCGGTTGAAGCTGCGGTTGAACACGCGCCCGACGTGGTATTGATGGATTTGGTGATGCCGGGGATGGACGGCGTCGAGGCGACCCGGCTGGTCAAACAGGCCAGTCCCCGCACCCAGGTGATTGTGCTGACCTCGTATCATCAGGACGAGCATATCTTCCCGGCTATTCGGGCCGGAGCGCTGTCGTACCTGTTAAAGGATGTTGCACCCAAAGAACTGGCCGATGCGGTTCGTAAAGCCGCGCGGGGCGAGGCGGTATTGCATCCCCGCGTGGCTTCGCGGGTGGTGCAGGAGCTACACGGGGCGCGGCGAGAGGGGGCCAATCCCTTTACCGAACTGAGCGACCGCGAATTGGATGTCCTGCGTCTGATTGCCGACGGCCTGAGCAATGCCGAGATTGCCGAGCGGTTGGTGATCAGCGATAAAACTGTCAAAAGCCACGTCAGCAATATCCTCAACAAGCTCCACCTGGCCGACCGGACCCAGGCCGCCGTTTTTGCCTGGCGGGAAGGGGTGGTGCGGCGGAGTGAGGATTAGCCCTCTAAGCGAGACAGGTGAAGCCCTGTTCTGTAAAGTGTTGATCGAAGGCAAAAACGGCGTCGAGACCCAAGCGCCGGGCTGTTTCAAAACTGATGCAATCTACCAGGCTTAAGTGGCGGCGATTGGCAATGAGAAGAGCAGCGACCCCGGCTAAATGCAGGGCTTCGTCAACCCACTCAACGTTAAGATAAGGCACAATGTTATCCTCAAAGGCTTTGACCGCAACCAAGCCCACCCGATTTTGCAGAAGGGCGCATGTTTCGAGCAGAATGTAGTTTGTGCAAATAAGGATTGCATCCTGATTAAGCAACTGTTCCCACACTTTTCTGGCTGATAAATGGTTCTTATCATCGTGGTGTAGCACAGCCATAATGGCCGAAGTATCAACCAAGACCTTCATTCCCCAAAATCTCCATAAGCCTCGGCCAAATACTGATCGTGATTTGTAGACAGATCAGAAACGCCTGATGAAAATTGACCCATAATTGCCAGGGCCTTGCGGCGTTTTTCCTCCCGTGTAAGTTGGTTACGAGCGCGGATAAAGTTTTCAATACTTTGTCGAATCAATTCAGCCATCGAAACGCCCCGTTCCTGGGCCATTTCTTTTAGGGTTCGGGATTGTTCCTCGGTTAATTGGATTTGAGTTCTGATCATTTTGTTCTCCTCGTAAATAGGAGTGCAAACCTTGGTTTGCTGTCAGCAAGGCAAGCCTTGCACTCCATTTTCACGCTTCGCGTCGGTGGTATGCCATAGGCTCATGATGACTCCTGTGCAATAGAGTGATTACACCATTAAAAACATGATAACACAATGGGTAATTATTTAAAAATAAAAGCTGGGAAGTGAGGTTCACTTCCCAGCCAATTGGGGATTGATTCTTTTGTGGAGCAGGGCAGTTTGTTTACTTTATCTCTGACACCGGCATCATGATATGTTCGTAAGGCGTCCCGGCAAACATCACATAAGGCCCGCCATAGTGATGATCGGTGCTAAACAGGGTGAGGTCCAGTTTGCCGGGCAAAAGCAGCATCACATGGGGCGGGGTTGTCACCCAATCTTCGCCTGCGGCGGGTTCCAGGGCCAGCGGGTCGGTGTTGCTGGGGTCACTGCCGCCCTGAAGCATATAGGCCAATCCCGGTTCGGTGATGTTGGGTTCAGTGCCGCTGACAAGCGCGTTGAACCACTCCATCCACGTCTTGTCAAAACATTGCGGATCGTTGCCGGGCGTAGCGGGCCAGTCAGGAAAGCACGTCCAGCCATTGCTGCCGACCCGTAGTTCGATAAGAGGCGCCGTCGGGTCAGTGGGGTAATCCACAATGGTCGCATTCTCGGCAATAGCTGGCGGTGCGGCGCTCATGGCGCTGACCATTTTATCCTCTGTCTGAGGCACTTTTGCCGTTTCAATCGGCATCATAATATGTTCGTAAGGAGTGCCAGCATACATCACGTATGGCCCACCGTAGTGATGATCGGTGGAGAAGAGAGTGGTATCCAGTTTATCGGGCAAGAGGAGCATGACGTGGGGCGGGGTCGTAACCCAATCCTCGCCGGGAGCGGGTTCCAGGGCCAGGGGATCGGTGTTGCTGGCGTCGCTGCCCCCTTCGATCATATAAGCCAGGCCGGGTGTGGTAATATTTGGCTCCGTTCCGGTCACCAGCGCATCGAGCCACTGCATCCAGGCTTTATCGAAGCACTGCGGATCGTTACCGGGGGTAGCGGGCCAATCGGGAAAACAAGTCCAGCCGTTGCTGCCCGCTCGTAGTTCGACAAGAGGTGCAGTCGGGTCAGTGGGATAATCCACGAGGGTCGCATCCTGAGCAATGGCCGGCGGCGCGGCGCTCATCGCGCTGGCGGTGATGTCGGCGGCAGCAGGCGCTTCAGCCGGGGCAGTAGGAGCTTGGGCCATGTCATGGGCCGGGATACACAACTTCCAGCCCGGCTCGATCACATCCACGTTCTCAATTTTGGCGTAGCTGGCGTCGGCGGCATTTTTGGCGTTGGTGGCGTCGGCAATGGCTTGATAGGCCAGCGGGTCGCCGTAGAATTTATCGGCCAGCTTTGACAGCCAATCATTGGCCTGCACCACGACCTCCGAGTCGCAGGCAACCTCGCTTTGAGCCAGGGCCGCAGCCGGCGACAGGGACAACGCCATTGTTAGCAACACCATAAGACAGATCAGGTTAAACACTTTTCTCATTAGAAGATCTCCTCTCAATTGAATAAGGATGTTTAGAAACCACCGAAATTCCCCTTTAACGATGAATTCAACCACCCCCTTTCCAGAGAAAAAGCCGAGAGAATATCAATTTCAGGGCAATTATCTTGACAGGTATGGAACGAATTATCAGTAGACCGCAATGCACCCTTCGATACGCGCTTCGCGCACTCAGGATGCTGCGGTCTACTGATTATGTCACTTGTGCTTTTAGACATGGTGAGGCTGCCAGAGTGTTATACACAGGCAGCGCCGTAAAATGACCGATTTTTGGCAGAAGTTGATCAATTAAAGAGGTTAATGGGGTAATCTTGGTGGACTTGATTAAGAGGAACAGGTACGTGGAATAACGGTGAAACGCCCCCTGAGATAACAGCATTATATCACAGAATTACATTCGTAACCTTACAATTTTTATTCGATTTGCAATAGTTTTGAATCAAAAGGGCATTAGCGCTCTGTTGTATTCTCAAAGTAGTTACGTTATAATTCCTCTACCCTGGTTCGAGTTCGATAGTGAGGCTGGCGATGAGTCCCAGAGTCTTCAGAGAGGGCGATCTGATTTTCTGGTTTCACAGTTATGATGCATCGGTTGAAAATCGAGCCAGTGTTCATGTTGGCAAAGGTTCGCAAAATGACTCGACTGACCCTAAAATCTGGCTTGAACCACAAGTTGAGGTGGCGCGGGTTGGACGCACCTTGAGTCAGGCGGAGTTGAATCGAGCGATTAAGCTTGTTGACCGTAACCGAGAACGATTATTGGAGGCGTGGCATGCTCACCGACGTAGAACAAACTAAAGAGACAACAAAATGGTACGACATTCCCTACCCGGCCAGCGCCTACACCTTTCCGCGTGAGGCACTGATCCACCAGGTGCGCTTTGATAATGAATACATTCATCTGGAATTAACCGATGGTCGCATGCTTTCTGTGCCTTTGGGCTGGATTCCCAGCCTGCATAACGCAGCCCCGGAGGAACGGGAAAAGTATGAAATCAGCCGAGACCGCCGCATGCTCATTTGGGACCCGGATAAGTGCGCCATCAATGACGAACTACGCCTGGCAGATTATTTAGGGCCGTGTAGCGATAATCAGTAAAGAGGGCGACTATTGCCAGTCAAGTCGCCCTCCCTGAAATCTTTTTACCCCTATTTTCCCCTCACTGTAGCGCATACAGAAAATTATCAGAACTGCCCAAATAGAGCACTCCTTCAGCAATAAAAGGCGAACTATAGCTTCCCCCGTCGGTTTGGAACCTCCACAATTCCCGCCCAGTCTGACTGTCTAGTGCATATACATGGCCTTTACTATCGTCAAAAGCATAGGCCCGGTTCTCGACAAAATAAACTACGCCATTAGCAAACACTGGCGACTCGACCCAATTGGTAGCCATAAAATTCCACTTCTCCTGACCGGTCTGGGCGTCTACAGCATAGAGATGGCCATCTCGGCTACCCACGTAAACCAAGCCGTCCGCTACAGCTGGCGAAGAGGTTACAGTATCGCCGGTTTTGAATTTCCACCGTTCCTGCCCGGTTTGGCTGTCTAGCGCATAAAGATAGTCATCGTGACTGCCAAAATAGACTACACCGTCGGCCACGGCTGGCGAAGATTCGACCCGGTCGCCGGTTTCAAAGCGCCACAATTCCTGGCCGGTTTGGCTGTCTACCGCATAGAAATTCTTGCCCTTTATGGAGGGGCAATCACACCCGCTGCCAAAATAGAGCACTCCATCGGCCAAGGCAGGGGAAGACCAGACATAATCCTCGGTTTTAAACCGCCACTTTTCCTGTCCCGTCTGGGCGTCCACGGCATAGACATAAGTATCACTGCTGCCAAAATAGACCGTTCCCTGTGCAACCAACGGCGATGAGGCGACAAAATCTTCTGTTTTGAACCGCCACTTTTCTTGACCGGTCTGAGCATCTAAGGCATAAAGATGTTCATCATCGCTGCCAAAATAAACCACACCCCCGGCTATCGCCGGGGAAGAGTATACTCCAGCCCCGATTTGAAACGTCCACTTTTCCTGGCCGGTTGCCACGTCTACTGCATAAAATTTACTGCCCCGGCTGCCAAAGTAGACCATGCCATCGGCAATAGTTGGGGATGAAAGGATAGCTCCCAATGCCTCAAACTTCCACTTTAATTCACCTAACGTCGGGCTTTGGGTATCGTAGACGCCGGTGTGCTGTAGGTTGCCCCGAAACATGGCCTCGTTTGAGTTCAGGTCAACGGTGGGCTGGCTGACCTCCACAGTTGGGTTGATCTCCGGCTGGGCTATCTCTGCCGTCGGCTTGACTTCTGGCTGGCTGACTACCGTCGAAATGGCGGGCGGCTCAATTTCTTCGGGCGTCGTAGGGGTAGGCTGGCTAAGATTACTCAAAAAGAAATACAAGCTGGCTCCAACTGCCACCAACAGGGCCATTGTCAAGGCCCCGTAGATAAATTGATTCGATTGTTTGAGTACCATTGTTATTCTCCTTGTACGTTTCAAGCGAGGGGCAATGGCCGCGTAGTTCATCCGGCTGGAAGGCGTAACCCGCCGCCGCCCGGCGATGCTGTAATGGATACGCCGCTGCAACGTCTCATAGTCGGCCAGGCTGGCCCGGCACGACGGACAGGTGGACAAATGCAAGTCCAGCGCCTCCCGTTCGGCGTCGGGCAGGAGGTGGTAGAGGTAGTTGATGAGTTGGTCTTCGGTGAGATGAATCGTCACAATATTTCCTCTTCGTTACCGACCGCTGACGGACGACCACCGACCGCCGCCAGAAATTGGCGGTCAGCCGTCGGCGGTCGGCGGTCACACCTACTCATTGCACTCGCTCTTCTTCAAAACAGTTTAGATCAGCCGGGGCCAGGAACCCCCGTAACTGTTGGTAAGCCAGCCGCACCCGCGACTAGACCGTGCGCAGCGGGCAGTCGAGGATTACGGCGATTTCCTGGTAGGTATGATCGGACCAGTGGCGTAACAAGATTGCCTCGCGCAGGGGCGGGCTGAGGCGCTGGATCGCGGTCCAAACCTCGTCCTGCGTGGCTGCCTGCATCGCCGCCGGCTCCGGGCCGAGGGCGGGATCGGCCGTATCACCGCCCTTTTGAAACCAGGCAAACAGGGAGAAACTCGGTAAAAAATGCCGCCGTCGTTTATTGCGGCAGCGGCTCACGGTAATGGTATGTAACCAGGTGGTAAATCTGGCCCGCCGGGGATCATATTGGTTAATGTGGGTCAGGGCGTAGGCCAGCGCATCCTGGGCCACTTCTTCGGCGTCGGCGGGGTTGTCCAGCAGGGCATAGGCCAGGCCAAAAGTCGAGTTCCGGCACTGGTTGTAGATGCCTTCGGCGGCGCGTTCATCGCCGGCCTGCCAGCGTTCGACCAACCTACTCAGGTCAGTCATGACCGTGCTCGCCGAATGTGCTTGGGTGTGGCATGGTTCCCCCGTGTGTGGTAGACCGGAGATCAGGGACGGGGGACCGGAAAAATTCCGGTCCCCCGTCTGCGGTCTACTATAACATTATACACTGGCAGAAGGCGGTTTGATTACTGCGGATAGGGCGAATTTCAGGTAGCTTTTTGAGATAAGCTAAGACCAATACTTTTCAAATAAGGCTGTAGCATAGGGCCTTGTGCCCGCCCACAAGGGGCTAAACTACATTATTTGAAAAGTATTGAAGCTAAGACAGTTTAGCCTCGTCTCATGAAATGGAGTATAATGGCGAACCCAATTTTGTGGGACAGACTTCCAGTCTGTCAGAAGCAGGCTGGAAAGCCCGCTCCACCAAATTATTTTCAAGGAGTCGTCACGAGCCAAGGGCACACCACCCATGACGAAAATTTCTACTCGTCACCCGACCCGCGACACACGACACTATTTTCAGAGGGGGAAATCCCTTCAATGACTGATATACAAACACTTCTAACCCCTGGTCGGGATCCCTATTTGCCAGATCAGCGAGTTGAAATCGAACCCACTGCCCGCTGGGTGCGGGTCAAGTTTGGCGGCGAGTTCGTGGCCGATAGCAAGCGGGTGCTGCTGGTACGAGAGACGGGCCAGTTGCCTGTCTACTTTTTTCCATGCGAGGATGTTCGCATGGACGCCCTTGAAGCAACCAAAGCTACAGTTGGCGCCGATGGAAAAATCTACTGGAATGTGAAAATGGGCGACTACATCGCCTCAAAGGGGCCTGGAGCTACCTCAACCCACCGGCCAAATACGCGGCCCTCAAAAACCACCTGGCCTTTGTCTGGCAAAAGATGGATCACTGGTACGAGGAGGAGGAGGAGGAGGAAGTTTTTGTTCACCCCCGCGATCCCTACAAGCGGGTGGATGCCATACTCAGTTCGCGCCACGTGCGGGTGGTCGTCAACGGGGTAACGGTGGCCGAAACTCGCCGCCCCACTTTACTGTTTGAAACCGGCCTGCCCACCCGCTACTACATCCCACCGGAAGATGTGCGCATGGAGTTGCTGGAGCCGGCCCATAGCGTTACCCGCTGCCCTTACAAAGGGATTGCCTCCTACTGGTCGGTCAAGGTGGGCGAGCAGGTGTTCAGAAACCTGGTCTGGAGCTATCAAGACCCCATCCCCGAATGTCCCAAAAGGGCTTGCTCAGCTTTTACAACGAAAAGGTAGACCTGTACGTTGATGGGGAGCTGCAGCCCCGGCCGAAGACGCCGTGGTCGTAAATAAAAACCAGGAACGATTATTGGAAAGAATAGGATTACGGCTTACATCTCAAATTTTGAGATATATTCGCCTCCTTTGTTTTTCAGATTAAATTCCTTAGTTCCCTATACCCAAGAGGCGCGATGGATCACTTTCGGTACATCTACACCCACCGGGCGGGCGATTACCACCGCCTGATTGCCCCTGAAGATGTGGAGGGTAACTTACTTCCTGCTCTGCAACGAGTAACGCCCCTGGCCGGCAGGCGCATCCTCGATCTGGGCACGGGCACAGGACGATTGCCGCTCCTTTTAAGGAATTTGGCCGGGCCAATGGTGGGGCTTGACCTGCACGCCGCCATGCTGCAAGAACAGCAACAGCAGCAGCATCAGGTGGAGGGACGGTGGGATCTGGTGCAGGGAGATATGCGCACCTTACCCTTTCCAGGCGGCTGGGCCGAGGTGGTCACAGCCGGTTGGGCCATCGGCCATTTGCGCGGCTGGTATCCCCAGGATTGGCAGGCGCAGATAGGCCAGGTGGTGCAGGAGATGCATCGGGTGGTTAAGCCGGGCGGGGCGTTGATTATCATGGAAACATTGACGACCGGCAGCTTAACCCCCGCACCGCCTACCCCCGGCCTGGCCGAGTATTACGCCTGGCTGGAAAACGAGTGGGGTTTTACCCGGCAAACCATTCGCACCGATTACCGGTTTGCCACAGTTGAAGAAGCCGCCGGCCAGACCGAATTTTTCTTTGGGCCGGAGCTGGCGGCCACCATCCGGCGGAATGGCTGGGCCACACTGCCAGAGTGGACAGGAGTGTGGGGCAAGCCGGTTTAATCAACCCGGATTAATCGTTTTTGACAATCAAATCCGGTAATACTATTTGGAAGGCTGGAAGATTGGAGGATTGGAGGTCGTTTTATCCAGCCTTCCAACCTTCCAGGGATAATTACCAGTTTTGAAAATAAAATTGATTATCGAATTTCCAGGGTGTTCAAGCCTCAATTTTTGTGGTATGCTTGATGTTGGGCTGCCACAAGTCAGCTTTAGGCATTTCCAAGAAAATAATTATCCAATGTTCGTCTTGCGTCTTACGTGAAATAAACGGAACACGCAAGACGCAAGACGCTTTGGTTTATTTAAATCTTGGAACTGCCTTATATCAAAAATTTAACCTCACCGAGTTGAAATGAACCCGTCTAACAGCGAACTGTTGGCCTTGCAAACTGCGGGCGCCGCTATCGCTTCAAACTCAGATTTGCAGTACGTCCTGCAGATTATCGCTAACGAGATGCTGAATATTCTAAGCCTGGAGAGCTGTATTATTTTCCGCTGGAATGAAAGGGAGGATACGCTAACAGTCCTGGCCACAGCCGACAAGTTATCCCGTGAGAAAGCTCAAACCATCCCCTCAGAAGTGTATCCTTTGGCTGATTATCCGTTGATCCAGCAAACGCTGCGACAGCGGCGCAGCCAACAGTTTACTACTACGGGCCAAACCGAGGCCAATTTAACGGAGTTAGCCTGGTTGCAACAAAACAACTTTAAAACCGTACTAACATTGCCCATGGAGTGCCGGGATCAAGTAGTGGGCGTCATTCAAGCAGTCAGCAGCCAGAACGAACGAATGTTTACCCTTGAAGAGCTTGGCCTGGCCCAACTTTTGGCTAATCAAACTGCCAGCGCCATCGAAAATGCGCGTTTGCATCGGGCTGAGCAGTTACGCCGTGAGGAGCTTGAAGCGGTACAAAATGTCAGCCTCAACCTGACGGCTTCGCTGAAACTGTCTGATGTGTTTGATGCCATTTTGGGCGCGACGCTGGAATTAGTAGCCGCCGAAGATGTCCATATTTTTCTTTATGAAGCGGGCCAGCTTACTTTTGGGGCCATGATGGATCGGGAGGGCCGGCATGACCAGCCTTTCAGCCAGCCTCGTCCCCAGGGATTAACCTACACCGTAGCCCAAAGCGGCGAAGCCGTCGTTATTCCTGATATGCGGAACCATCCTCTCTTTGCCGATGCCCCGGCAGATTGGCATGGCGCAATCATTGGCATGCCGCTCAAAGTGAGCGAGCGGGTGGTGGGGGTGATGAACACTTTTTATACGCAGCCCTACGCTTTTTCAGACCGAGAAATTAGCACGCTGCGTATTTTGGCCGGTCAGGCCGCTATTGCCATTGAAAATGCCCGGCTCTATACCGAAACAGAGCAGCGAGCGCAGCAACTGGCCATCCTGAATGAATTGGACCAGGCTATCTCGGCCACGCTGCACCTGGACGACATTTATCACGCCTTTGCGCGCCACACCACCCGCCTGTTGGCTTATGATCAAATCTCGATTTACTTGCTGGAAGAAGAGCATATTTTTGTGGCTTATGAAGCCAACGTAGATGATTTAGCGCCGGCGACGGGCGCCAGGCTGCCGCTAAAATCCTCGGCGGCGGGCTGGGTCATCGCGCATGGACAACCGCTGCTGCGCCACAATATTGCCGCCGACTCTCGTTTTGCCGAAGATGAGCAGCGGGTTGCCGCCGGTCTGCAATCGAGCCTGGTGTTGCCGCTGCGTTTTAAACGAAAGATTATTGGCGCATGGCAAATTAGCAGCCGGCAAAAGGGAGCTTACCATCCCGATCACCTGGAAATTGGCCAGGCCGTTGCCGACCAACTGGCCAACGCGATTGAAAACGCCCGGCTATATAAGCAGGCGCGCCAGGAAATCAACGAGCGCAAACAGATTGAAGCGGCCCTGCGGGCCAGCGAAGAGCGTTTTCGGCAGGTAATCTCGTCTATCACCGATCATATTTATGTCACCGAGATAAAGCCAGATGGTCAGCGAATAAATGTTTATCACTCTCCTCACATTGAAGCCCTGACGGGGTATCCTATAGAAAATTTTAATGCCGACTGGAAGTTTTGGCCTTCCGTCGTTATCCACCCTGATGATAGAGAGGCTGCGGCGGAACAGGCCGCTCGGTTGGCGCAAGGGCAGAACAGCGAAATAGAATACCGCATGGTGCGGGCCGATGGTGAGATAATCTGGGTACGCGACAGCGCCAGGGTTGAAATTGACGCGAATAACTCCAAAATCATCTACGGGGTGGTCAGTAATATTACCCAGCGCAAACAACTTGAAACTCAATTTCTACAATCACAAAAAATGGAGGCTGTTGGCCGGTTAGCGGGTGGGGTGGCGCATGATTTTAATAACCTATTGACGGTCATTAATGGTTACAGCGAGTTGTTGCTTCATCGTTATCTGAACGAGACCATGCCCTTCCGGCGCTATGTTGAAGAAATCAAGAAAGCCGGCCAGCGAGCGACTGCTTTGACCGGCCAGCTTCTCGCCTTTAGCCACAAACAGGTTCTCCAACCCAAAATTTTTTATCTTAACGATGTTGTGGCCGATATGGATAAAATGCTGCAACGATTGATTGGCGAGGATATTGAATTGGTTTGCCGCCCCAGAACCGGATTGGGTAAAGTTAAAGCGGACCCGGGGCAAATAGAGCAGGTTATTTTGAATCTGGTGGTCAATGCGCGGGATGCCATGCCTAACGGTGGAAAAATAATCCTGGAAACCGATAATCTTAGCCTTGACCAAAGTTCTACCGGCCAGCATCTTGGTTTGGAGCCTGGCCGTTATGTGGTATTAACCGTTAAAGATACCGGCACCGGCATAGACCCCAAAGTGTTGCCGTATATTTTTGAGCCGTTTTTTACCACCAAAGAAAAGGATAAAGGTACCGGCCTGGGGTTAGCTACGGTTTACGGAATTGTGATCCAAAGCGGGGGGCGGATTGATGTCGCCAGTCAGCCGGGCCTGGGGACCACCTTTACCATTTATTTGCCGGAAGTTGAACATGCAGTCGAACCATCCGTGCCGGAGCAGCTTGATGAAGCGCCCGATGGCGACGAAACCATTCTTTTGGTAGAAGACGAGGACATGGTCCGAGAGTTAAGCCGGACAATCCTGCTTAGACATGGCTACCACGTTTTGGAGGCAGCTTACGGGGCCGAGGCGTTGCAAATTAGCCAGCAGTACGAAGGCGTTATTGATTTGTTGGCCACCGATGTTGTCATGCCTCAAATGAGTGGCCGCGAATTGGCCGAACGGCTGCTGCAACTCCGCCCAAACTTGAAAGTGCTCTATATGTCGGGTTATACCGAGGATACAATTGTCCACCACGGCGTCACGGAGCCAGGTGTGGCGTTCTTGCCCAAACCTTTTACCCCCAGCGTGTTGGCGCGCAAAGTGCGCGAAGTTTTGGATGCCTGAATTTCTCCTTTTGAAAATCGAGACCGCCGACGGCTGACCGCCGATATATTCAGTGGATCCAGATTTCCCGTAGGGTGGCATCCCTATGCCGCCCGCTGACGCATAGGGATGCGTCAGCAGGGAGGCGTCAGCTACGGTGAAAAACTGGATCTACTGATACTGACTGATGCATTGACGGCGGTCGTGGATCGTCGGTCAGCGGTCGCTGGTTAGCTATGGCCCGGTAGTGGGCGTGGCAGTTGGTGTGGGCGGCATATTAGGACCGCCAGGGCTGGGCGGCCAGTCAGCGTGCCATTGGCCGGTTCCATCGCGGCTGTAGCTGGCGTCGGGCAGCAGCGGGCCAAAGGTGACGACATCCACTACCGTGCTGTCGGGTTGGAGCAACCGCAATTGTCCTCCCGCATCGGGTAAGATTAGCCCTGTTTCCTGGCCAGACAACACAATAAAGCTACCGGGCGAGATGACCACCGTGCTGGTAATGATGTAAGGCAAATTACCACTCGCCGGGCCATCGTCAATACTCCAGCCGGTCAGGCTGGCGCTGACCACGCCGGTATTATACAGTTCAACCCACTCGTCCAAATAGAGGGTTCCGGTCACCGGCAAAAGCTCGTTGAGCTGCACGTTGGTAATGGGGAAGGTAATCGTCGGTGTGCCGGTTGGGGTAATGGTGACTGTTGGCGTAACAGTGGGGGTATCAGTTGGGGTCAGGGTGAGGGTAGGAGTCACGGTAGGGGTGTCGGTTGGCGTCAGAGTCAGGGTGGGGGTATCGGTTGGGGTCAGGGTAGGGGTATCTGTAGGCGTGTCGGTGGGTGTCGGAGTATCGGTTGGAGTGTCGGTTGGGGTTATGGTAGCTGTGTCAGTGGGGGTCAGAGTGGAGGTGGGGGTAAGGGTCGGGGTGTCGGTTGGGGTTAAGGTCAGGGTTGGAGTCAACGTTGATGTGTGGGTTGGGGTTAAGGTGGATGTGCCGGTAGGCGTCAGGGTCAGGCTAGGCGTATCCGTAGGCGTTGAGGTTGCGGTCGGGGTAGTGGTGGGAGTTTGAGTGGAGGTGGCCGTAGCGGCGGTTGTATTCAAAGTTGAGGTCGGGGTAGGCGTTTGAGTAAAAGTGGCGGTGGGGGTCGGTTTTGGCGTCGGTTGCAAAGTAATACGCTCCCAACGGATGCGCACGTAGGCGTCGCCGCTGTGCTCATAATATTCTACCACCACCTGGCGTGTGCCACTGACCGTCACATCGGCGGTGTAGACGGTGTTGTTGCTGCCGTGCCACTCATTGATAATGGGATGGCCGTCAATAAACAGACGGATACCATCGTCGGCTTCAGCGTAGAAACGGTAGAGACCACTTTCAAAATTGACCTGCCGGCTCCAGCGAATGGAGAAGTTATCGGCGGCCAGACCGGGGGCAGGCGGCTGGCTGTACCAGAAAAAGTTAATGACCGGGTCGTTCCGCACCAACACCGGACTGCCCACAAAACTGCCGTTGGACCAGTATTCGCCTTTCCAATCGGGGTAGGAATTGGGGGCGATTCTTTCCCACCACAGACGAATGGCGGCATCGCCGGTGCGCTCGTAATACTCAAGCCGGAGGGAGTGATTGCCCCCGCTCATTTGCCGCTCGGCCACCACTTCGCGCAGGCTGCCATCTTTCCAGGAGTCGAGCAGCAGTTGGTCGTCCAACCAAAAGCGCGCACCATCATCCACCAGGATGTGGAAGCGATAGAGACCCTCATCAAAGACCAGAGAGCGGCTCCAGCGAACCGAAAAGTTATCGGCGGGCAGGCCGGGCAGAGGCGCGCCACTGCCCCAGTTAAAATCAACGGCCGGGTCATCCCGGATAACCAGCGGGCCGGCGGCAAAATCGGCATTGCTAAAATATTCACCGCGCCAATTTCTAATTTCGATGACGGGAGTGGCGGTTGGCGCAGGCACGGGTGTGGGGGGGATAGGCGTAGCCGTCGGCGCGGGCGGCGGAGGCGCTCCTGTTGGCAATAGGGTAGGGGGCGCAGGCAGAAGGGTAAGTGTGGGCGATGGTTCGGGGGTGGCGGTCGCCGGGAGAGGCGTTGGTGTGGCGACAGCCGCGGCCAGAACCCGAAATTCCTGTTCGGCTTTTTGCCCGGTGGCCGGCGATTGAATCACGATAAGAACTTGCGACAGGCCAGACCAATAGGCGTCAATTGGATAAATAAAAGAAACCGAAAAGCTGCCTTGTGCTGTCACCTCGGTGGTAGCCACTGCCGTTTGCGGCTTTTGGCTGTCGGCCGGGTTTTCCAGGCTGACAAACAGGGTGTCGCCTGGCTGCCAGCCTTGACTGGAGACGGTGATTTTTGTCCCTGGCCCCCCTTCCGACGGCAGCAGTTGAATAGGTGGGGCTGCTACTGGGGTCGGGTTGGTAAAGTCGGCCAGGGCCGGAGTAGGGGTGGCAAAACCGGCGCTGGTATCAAGTTCGGCAAAAAGAAGAAAGGCCCCGGCCATCACCATCACGGCCACAGCAGCCAGGGCTAACAGCCACAGCAGAATGGAGGGATGGCCAAATAAATCCTGACTGAGCGCGCGTAGTTTTTGCATGGCAGTTCTCTCAACTCCTCGATTATTCTCCCCAAACTGATTCTAGAAGAAAATGTCATAATTGCAACACCACCCCTCGCCAAAAAGGGGAGGGGTGGTTGGAGTCACTGTATTAACCTTATTTCGACATTTTACCTAAAATCATCCTTCGATACGGGCTAACTACTCAGGATGATTTCAGGCCATCGAGAAGGGAGGAACCGGCCGGGAGGGTCGTGACGAATGTTTTGGTTTGCCCTGGTCACGACAGGGCGCTTTATTTTGATCCATCCGGCTGTGATAATAGCCCAATCCATAGGCCAAAATGATGGCTGTTAGAGCCAGAACCAGCCCGACCATAATCGGTAGAGTCAAAATCAAATTGATCTCAGGCCAGACTAACGTTATACTCCAAATTGCAATCCCCAAAATCAACCACTTCAATAGATTCAATCCCTTCATTTTCTCATCCCCCTAAACCGGCTTCACTTAGGCAAATTCAAGAAAATAATTACTCAATATTCATGTTGCATCTTGCGTGTTCCGTCTGCTTTACCGCACGTCAGATACTTACATGACGCCGCAGCCATTCGACTCGACCGACCAGGGCCAGCCCGGCCATAACCACCGTGAGAAACAGGATAGCCAATTGCAGCCCATTCGGGTTGAGGAAAGGCTGTAACTCCGGCACAGCGATAACAGGTTGATTTTCAACGGACGACTCACCATAACGAGTTACCCCTTTGCCGGTAGCCGCGTAAACTGCGCCGCCGTTGAAGCTCAATTTCTCCACCACTTCCTGGGTATCGCCCAATTTGGTCCAGGCCGCGCCACCGTCGAGGCTCTGATAAATACTGCCCCCGGCCAACTGGCTGCCCAAGCCATAAGCTGTTGCCACCGCCACCTGCTCCGGGTTATCGTCAGCTACAGCCAGGGCGGTCACGCGGAGGGCCACACCGGGCGACATATCGAGACCGGCGCTCATCGACTCCCAGCTTTGGCCGCCATCGGTAGAACGGTAAACCCCGCTGGAAGGCGTACCGGCATAGAGAATTTGGGCATCAGAGGGGGCGACAGCGAGACTGACTGCTACTTCGGGCAGCGATTCCAGTTTATCCCAGTCGCCGCCGGCATTGACAAACAGGCCCTCATTGGTCAGGGCATAAACCTGGCTGTTCGGGTCAATAACCAGCCCTTTCACATAAGCATTGTAGAGCGAGACATCGCCCACCAGAGTATAGCCCTGCCCATCTGCGCCTACGTCAAAACGGTAAACACCCTGCCCGGCGGTGCCCACATACAGTATCTCCGGCTGATGCGGGTCGGTAGCCAGCGCGGTGACGGCGGGGATAAGGCCATCGGGATTGGCCGGTAAGCTCAGGTAGAATCTGCGCCAGGTTTGGCCGCCGTCGTCACTGCGCCACAAGTTGCTGGTCGAGACAACCGGTCCACCATCAGAACCGGCAAAGAGTACCTGGTTTTGGGTAGGATGCACCGCCAGCGCGTTCAACGGTACGCCGGGGCCGGCGCTGACCGCCTGCCAGGTAAAACCCTTGTCGTCACTCCGATAGATGCCAGCCGCCGAAGCATCACCGCTAACACTGGCATAAAGCGTATGGCCCTGAGCCGGGCTGGTCAATACCTGGACCGACGCATCAGACAAATCGGCCATAGCCATACCCTGAGTTTCACCCGCCACCAAAGCAGCAGCCGTACCTATGGTCAAAATTACGGCAAACAATCCTATTCTGATTAACCAGTTCAAAACTCGTTTCCTGTTCATTGTGTTTACCTCTTTCTCGATGACTGTGAACCTGCTTAATGAAGCAGGTCCCCCTTCTCCCTTTGCTAATTTATACGATGGAAATTCAAAAAAACTTCATTTTTGGCAAGTTTGATTTTAACCATTATACCAGGGAAAAGCCCGGAGAAATGGTTGCGGAGACATTTACCAACCCTCACCCAAAAGACTACAAACCGTCGCCAACCCGTCATTTAGCTGCTTGCATCTGTTGTTTAAACGTCGGGCCAGTATAAATTGTTCCCCTCCGGATTTATCTTACCAATTTTCGGCTCAATCCACATCGGCGCAAAGCCCTATTCTCTTTAACAAAAAAGACCGTCGTTGAGACGGTCTTGGTTTACATCAAATGACGGATAAGCTACAACAAATGTCGTAGCCTTCCCTGCTTTATCTAGTTCCCAAACTGAGTTTGGGAACTAGATAAATGTTATCGGGGATTTCTCCCTACGGTCGAAACCTGTCCCACCCCTTCGGGTGCACCGAAGGGCGTGAGCTTGTCGAATGGATGACATGGCGAGCAGTTATGCTGAGGCGGTTAAATCACGCAGGGCTTCGTACAAGGATTTGTATGTTTTGAGCCGTTGAAATTCACGGCGGCCTTCTTCGGTTTCAAAATTAGGTGCGCCGTACATAGCTTTCCAGCCGGTATCTACCCGCATCAGGGTAAGGCTGCCGCCATATTTTTGTTGGGCTGTCGTTTCGGCCTGACGGATAAGCTGGCCGAGTTTGGGCGCTTTTTCACCCGCCGTTTGTAAATCCGAGGTCGTCCAAATATCCGGTTCGCGGGCCAGCAGCCAGACATCACGCGCAATATCAAACTGCATGCCCAGCAGCCGGCCGTTGGGCGAAACCAGCCAGTTGGCGCGTTCCTCTGACTCGTGGAGCTGCCACATCCCGGTGGTATCATTGAAAGAGGCTTCCACCAAAACATTGCCATCCAGAAGATAGGTTTGCCCCTCTTTGAGTTCAATCTCGGCCATGAGTGATTACCTCCGTAAGCTGGATTTGATAGATGGTTTACTAAAAAGGTTTATGTCACTGAAACAAGTAGCAAAGTAGCAGGGTAGCAATTCTGCAACTCTGCTACTTTGCTACCTTAACTTTTTTTCTCATCTTTCGACTCCGGCTCCGCTTGCTTCCAGCTTAGGGAAACCTTAAAGTGGGCATCGCCGATAGATTTGGCAATCATTGCACCGGCTTCGGCATCAATTTTAATGGCAAAATCTATCGAGGCAGTGTTAGGGAGGCTGGCTAAGCCCTGTAGAGTTTCAACCATACCATTGGCGCAGACCCGCACAGTGTTCAAAGTCTGGTCATAGGCATCTTTGACCCCTTCGTGGGAAACATTGGCCGGTGAAGATGGGCGGGTAAAACCGGCGCCTACTTTTGAGGTGGACTCGACCTCAATTTTGAGGGTGGCGCCGTTTTTGGTTTGAGTTTCGATATACTCAGCCATAAGCTAAATAATCCTCCGAAATTTGATAACAAAAAAGGAATGGAGCAAAGAAAAGCCGAGGATTCATCCTGCGGCTTTTATCCTATACAAAAAATAAGGTTCACCTGGAGTTATTGTTCTGGAACCACACTGGTTGGTGATTTATCTGATTCTTCGGGCGCGATTTTTTGCACAATCCGGTCAATCAACTCATAAACCACTCGTTGGCGGAAGCCGGCCACAAAACCGATGACCATTTGCAAGATCACCGTAATCGTCGAGTCTGCGCCAGAAGCATTAAAGGTAAGAAATCCGGCGGTAATAATCAGGTGGGTCACTGCGCCCAGGAAAAAGCCCATAATCGGCTGGACTAAATAGTACATGAGATACTGGCGGTCAAAATTCTGCTTGACCGCTACCCGCCAATAAAGACTGTACAGGATACCAATCACCCCGCCGATGCCACCGGCCAGGGCCGAATACCAGGCTGACCTGCCGGCCTCCAGACCGCCACTTTGCCCGGCCAGACTGCCAACAGTGGTGTTGATATTTCCGGTAAAAACGATGGCGGTGACAAACAGAGCCAACCAGGCGATAGCATAAAAGAACACAAATGAACCCCAGGTGTACGACCAGCGTTTCAGATTGCGCCGGCGTACCAGCATCGTTTTAACCAGGGCCACCCGATACAACGCTTCGTCGTACTGGCGAATATCTTCCAAAACAATATCCTGGGCCTCGCTCAAGGCTTTGAGGGCAAAGGAGACATCCTCGTTATTGTCACTCAGCTCATTGGCCACCACCTCGTATAAACGCTCAATTTCTTTATCCAACGCTTCCCGGCGCTCTTTGCCCAGGTAACGTTCCACCCTTTCGGTGATGGCATCATCTCTTTCAACCCTGGCTCGGTCGGCCAGTTGGAGACCGCCGCTGCCATATTCATAATCTTGAGGCAGAAGATTTTCCGGTCTAACGGCCATCGGTCCGGCGATAAAGCCGGTAATAGATTCAATCTGGGGCGGTGGTGGCGGCGATGCAACCGATACAGCCACCGGGGCCGTGACCGCTGGCGTAGGCGGAACATAAACTGGCGGCGGCGTGTAGGTGACAGGAGGCGGCTCAGGCAAAGGTTTCTCTACAGGTGTCTCGGCCACAGGCGAAGGAATCGGCGGAGGCAGCGGGACTGACTCTATTGGCGGTACCGCTGGAGTTGGCTCAACAGGTGTGGTCGGCGCTGGCTCAGGGGTTGAAACCGGTGGTATAGGGGCTGGCTCAATCGGTACAGGAGTGGGTGAAAAATCAGTGACCGGGGTTGGAGTCGCCAGTGCTTCTACAGCGGGTGGTAAATTAGACACCTCCTCTTCCTCACCGGCCAGGCCGGAAAGATCATTATCATCGGTTGGAGGGGGTACATCTGTGGTGGCTGAATCTACCACCGGCAGAGGCGGGGGTGAAGGCGGTACAGGTACGGTCAAATCTGTTGGGGGAGCTTCCATGGCCACCGGCAGCCCCAGTTCATCAACTTCACCTATCACCGAGCGAGTTGCCATCAGCCGGGTTGGCGGAGCTTCCATAGCCACTGGCAGCCCCAGTTCATCCACAGCGGCTGAAGAAACTGGGCTAAAATCGTTGTCAGCCTCATTAACCGGCAGGGACTCGGGGGCTGAGGGCGTGTTGACCACAGCATTGGTCAAAGGTTCATTATTTTCGGCGGCCATAGTTTTTTCCTTACCTTCGGGTTGATTAGATTTTGACTCAGGGGTTGATGCAGCGCGGGTTTTGGCGACGGCTGACCCTCCAAACAACACATCTATTCCCTGCCCCTTTTTTTCTGTCAACCCTAGGGTTTCCGGGCCTTTATCTTTCACGCTAACCCGCTTTCTTGCCATTGCGTTTACCTCCGCCGGCGCTTACCCTTGATTATTTGGATAGTCGCAAGTGCCGTAGTATCTCTGGACGCATACTTGTTAAAGTTTTTTTATTATACCACAAATTAATTTTACCGTCACCTTAAACACCTTATGTTAAACACCTCTCCATTATACCACAAATAAAATTTGCCGTCATCTTGAGTATCTATTTTTAAAGTAAAAAGCCACCTTTGACCAGGTGACTTCTTGTATTTGTTAAAAAGAGTTATACTGCCCGCAGGCACAAACTGAGCTTTTTGCCAGTGTAGAAAAACGCAGTTTGTATCCGTGCAAAGTATAGACAGGTAACTAAGACCCATTATCTTCAAAACGAAGATAAGCGACCCTCAAAAACTACCAACACTCCCTCAGAACAGGCAATCGCCATAATTTATCCTTTGAGCGCAACGTAACGAGAAATTTCCCGGCGCAGGTCCGAAACGCCGACGGGTTTTTGCATATAACCATCACAACCGGCCGCCAAGCAGCGCTCCCGATCACCTTTCATCGCATTGGCTGTCAAGGCAATAACGGGAATATGTGCCAAACGAGGATTTTGTTTCATTTTGGCGGTTGTTTCTAACCCATCCATACCGGGAATATTTACATCCATCAAGATGAGATCAGGTACTTTTTCAGCCGCAATAACCAGGCTGTCCAATCCGGTTTCGGCCTCCAGCATTTCGTGCCCCATTGATTCGATTACACGCCGGACAAACAGCTTATTTTCAAAGTTATCTTCTACATACAAAATTAACATTTTGAGTAGTTCCTCCTGCTAGAAATAATTGCGAGTGCTTGTTCAATTGAAGTTTGAGTAGATCCAATTTTTCACCGTAGGTGGCGCATCCCTATGCGTCAGCGGGCGGCATAGGGATGCCACCCTATGGGAAATTTGGATCTACTGAAGTTTATTAACTCAATTGAGATTTAACATGAGCCACAAGTTTCTCACGGTCTAATTTCCCTTTTTGCCACATTGACGAAACATGATTAGCAATTAATAATTGCCTTTCAGCCTCTGAAAGTTCCTTGGCAGTGATAACAACTACTGGAATAGCATCTAATTTTTCATCCCGCTTCAATTCTTCCAAAATCTGAAATCCGCTCATATCAGGAATAATCAAATCCAAGACAATCAGATGTGGTTCTTCTTCTCTGATAGTTTTTAGCGCCTCTCGACCCACCTGGACCTGTTTGATCACCAGAGGCCGGCTTGTTTGCAGAATACGGCTAATCAACCGGGCGTCCATAGGATTGTCCTCGATTAAAACCACTTTTTTAACATCGAGAGGTCCAGCCGGGGCAGTGGAGGCCGCCGGTTTTTCCAAAACAATTTCCTTGGTCTTTTCTCGCTCGCGGGAAGGGCGAACGGGCAAGGCGTTATCTTCTTCCGTACTCGACAAGGTATCCACCACGTGCTCAACCAAATCCTGCGTGGAAAAAGAACCCTTGAGCCAAATTGAAGCAGTTTGACCGGCCAGACGAGCCTCATCCTCCTGGGTCAAGTCTTTAGCAGAGACAACAATTACCGGAATTTTGGCGGTCAGGGGATCTTTTTTGAGTTCTTCCAGCAGGGCAAACCCATCCATCTCCGGCATTGTGAGATCACTCACCACCAGATCGGGCAAACGGTCGCGAATAATTTGCAGACCCTCATGAGCGCTGTTGGCCTCAAACACACGATAGGGTTTTTTAGCCTGTAACAGGCGGCGAATGAGGCGGCTGTCCATGGGATTATCGTCAATGACGACGATAGTCGTTACCTGCTCGTCGAGCCGTTTCAGGGCGGCCCCCAGGCCATCAACCGGGACACTCGAAGAAACAGCCGGATGAGATAGGCGAACATCCAGCAAATTCTCCTCATCCATAATATATTTTTCAACGGGAAAGGTATGGCCGGAGCAATTGACAACAACAATTTCATCAGACTTGATAATCCCTTGTTCAACCAATTTATCCAATCCCGCAAAAGCAACGGCAGTCGCCGGCTCTACGGAGATACCTTCTGTTTTAGCCAGCAAACGCATAGACGCAAAGGCTTCCTCGTCGGTCACGTCGAGCATGTGGCCGCCGTAAGTTTGGTTGGCTTTATATAACAAGTTATAGGCCAAACCGGGGTCACCTGTCGCCAAAACGGTAATCCGAGTTTCGGGTATCACCGGCGTGGCTTCGGCTTTGCCGGCTGCAAAGGCTTGCACCATTGGCGAACAACCGGCTACCTGGATCACGCCGATTTTGGGCACCCGGTCAATTAACCCCATGCGATAAAGTTCTTCAAACCCCTTAAGCACACCGAGCGGCCCAATTCCTCCGCTGACAGCTTGAATGAACCAATCGGGCGCTTTCCAAAAACCATGCTCTGTGGGGTTGCCCTGCTGCCGGGCCAATTCCAGCGCAATTTCAAAGGCAATGGTTTTCATGCTTTCTTTACCCGAAACGGCTTTAGCGCCTTTATCAAAATGAATTTTACGCCGGGCAGCAAAATCGGCGGCTACTTTTTTAGCCTGATCATAGGTGCCGGTAACTTTGACCACTTCGGCCCCATATAGAGCCGCTTCGCGCATTTTATCGGCCATGACCAGGCTGGTGAGGAAAATCCAGAGTTTTATGTCGGCGCGAGCACAGTAGGCGGCATAAGCTGCCGCCGCGTTTCCGGTCGAAGCCAGCACACACTCCTGAATACCGGCTTCGCGCATAGCCGTAACGGCCACAGCGGCCTGTCTATCTTTAAAAGAAATGGTAGGCGATTGGCGTTCATCTTTAATATAGATAGCGGGATGCCCCAACCGCTTTTGCAGTTTGGCTGCTCTAAGCAATGGCGATTGGCCTTCACCCATCGTGATAATTTGCTCAGGATCAAGAATTGGCAAAAGTTCTACATAACGCCAGAGTGAATGAACCCGGCCCTGCAAACCTTCCCGCCAGATTTTTGCGACCGCCTCATAATTATACCGAGCATCAAGCCAAACACCCTTACAGGCGGGGCAGCGATCTAAACCCGGATAAAATTCCATCTCATAGCCACATTCTAAACACGTTACACCCGTGAGATAAGATTTTAACGTTGTCATTAATTCCTCGCTGAGGAGTTATTGTTGCGATTAGAGTCGGTTTATTCTACGCTAAAGGGATGGTGAAATAAAATTGAGAACCAAGACCCTCTTGGCTTTTAACGTTAAGCGTACCCCCGTGCATTTCTACCAGTTGCTTACAGATAGCCAGACCCAAGCCTGTGCCTCCATATTTACGGGTAGTGCCTGCATCCGCCTGGCGGAAACGTTCAAAGACAGTATTCAGTTTATCGGCTGGAATACCAATGCCTGTATCTATCACAGAGATAACCATCATGTTCGGGCTATGATTGTTAAGCTCAGCGGTAATAGTTATTTTACCCTGGTGGGTAAATTTAGCTGCGTTGCTGACAAGGTTTAACAAGACCTGATTCAACCGTAATTTGTCGGCATAAACAGGCGGTAGATCGGCGGGCAAATCTACCATGATTTGGACGGGCTTATCTTTTACCAGTGAATTGGAGGTTGCTAAAACAGACCCGGTAACTTCTTTGATATCCACAGCCTCACGCACCAATTCCATCTTTCCAGACTCAATTTTAGCCAGGTCCAGAATGTCATTGATAAGCGCCAAAAGATGCTTGCCGCTGTTGTGGATAAGCTGGATGTCATTAAGCGCCATATCGTTTAACTCGCCATCAATACCTTGCAGCAGCACATCGGCAAAACCGATAATCGAGTTTAACGGGGTCCGTAATTCGTGACTCATACTGGTCAAAAATTCTGATTTCAGCCGGTCAATATCTTTTAATTGGACAATTGTTTTTTCCTGCTCTTTAGAGAGGCGAGCATTTTCCAACGCCAAGGCCACTTGATTAGCCACCGCTTCGACGGCAGCAACCTCTTCTTCAGCCCAGTCGGGGTTTTCCTCACGTTTGACCCCTAAAACGCCAATAACCTCACCCCGCAGCATAAGCGGCACGGCTAATTCTGCTTTAGGTACATCGCCATTGCCCGGATGACTTTGTTTTACCAACTGCTTTTCAATCGCTGCTTGCTTCATAGGCGGCAGCCAGGCATCGGTAGCCGGAGCAATTTTGCGGCGGGTTCCGGCGACATAACGATAACCAGGGGTGGTAACTTCTTCACTAACTTGCTGCCAACCTTCGCGGGTCAAACGGCGGTTCAAGCGTTCAATCTCTTGCAGAGCGGTTTGCGTTTCGGTTAGTAAGCGAGCATTACTGACGGCTACCGCAGTCTGGTTAGCAATGGACTGCAACAAAGATATATCTTCTTGAGTGAAACGATTGATTTGTTCGCTTTGTACGTCCAAGACACCCAATACCTGGTCACCTTTACGAAGGGGCACAGCCAATTCGGAATTGGTATAGGGCAACAAGGGGTTACGCACAAAATTTAGAACATCATTGACATTGTTACTGAGAAAATGCTCATTTGTGCTGGCCACCGTACCGACAATACCGGAGCCGGCCGGCAAGTGGTGGCCTCTCTCTTTAAGCTGTCGTCCCACATCACCATAACCGGCGGCCATTATTAAATTCTCACCCTGTTCGTCCAATAGATAAATGTGGGTATGATAGAGGTTAAATTCGCTTTGGACGCGATTAACCACGTAATTCAATAGCTCATCCAGATCCAAAATAGCTGTTAGCTGGCGGCTAATTTCAGCCCCGGTTTCCAAGGCTCTGGTGCGCCCCCGGACTCGCTCTTCCAGACTGTCAATTAATCCCCGCAATTGAGCGGTCATCATATTAAACGCCTGGGCCAAGTCGCCAATTTCATCTTTTCGAGTAACGGGAGCAGTTAACTGGAAATCACCGGCGGCGATTTGTCGGGCTATTGCAGCCAAATTGGACAGCGGCGTGGCAATACTGCGGGTTACAAATAACCCAACAACTACGGCAATGACAATAGCAAAGATAGATACACCCCCACTAATTGTTAAGGTGGTGTAAGTTAGGTTCAACGCCTCGGCTTGATCTTGCTCGGCCAATAAAGCTACTTGAAGACTGGGTATCCAACGGTAAACGCCATATACCGGTACATTTCGATAATCATTATATAAACCAAAGCCACCAGTTTTTTCTTGCAGAGCCAAGTTGACCCCCTGGCTACGCACGTATGTTTCCCCGGGCTTAAATCCTTGAAACTTTGACTCTGTAAGAAGAGCTTGATTTGAGGCTACCAGATAAGTCTCACCTGTATCGCCCAAACCAGCTCGTTCAACCATAATCTGACTTAATACTTCTAGACTGGCTCGGCCGGCCAAAACTCCCAAAACCTGCCCATCAGTATCAATAACCGGCTGGGCGAAAATTACCAACACCTGACCAAGCGAGGGAAAGTATCGGGGCGACTGAACATAGGCGCTTTTCAAACCTTCTTTAAAGTAAGTTTGATTATTCTGAATTTTACCCTCCTGGGCAGGATCAGTTGACAACACGGTTTGACCTTGCCGGTTCATCAAAAAGATTTCCTCAAATCGTCCAGTTCGGTTGATCAGACGTTTGAGATCATCACGAAGATGTCCATAAGTATCTTCGCGCACAGAAGGCGACAACTTATCCGAAGCCAACATTAGAGAGCTGGCCAATGAGAAACGACTCTCCTCAAAAAGAACATTATCCAGTTCGCCCTGTAGGGTGCCAATCCAGGTGTTAACCTGAGATTCTTTCAGAGCAGCCACCGACTCAAGCTGATCAAATATCTTGTCTTCGGCATTCTGAAAGTTAAAGTAGGCAGAGACGGCTGCAATGACAAGTCCGGTCAACAATACGACAGAAACGAAAGCCACCAATAAGCGAGTCCTAATTGTATTAAGCTGCCAGAAACGCTCAAACCTGCGTAGAGTCAGCCTTGTCTTTTCTTGTTTTTCCATAATACCGTCTCCCACAATTCCTTGATTTACCTCAATTGATAATTTTTTCTTACCCCAATCATTGCGCTTTTTCAACAAACTCATTGGTATATACAGTCTTTAAATCAATTGGAGCAGAGATAAACTTTTGCTCTAATAAAATGTCTTGCGTACTTTGCCAAACTTCTTCATCCATCATGCCAATAGGAGTATCACCGGTATCAATCATGGCCACCTCAGTCTGCATAGAGGCCAATTGAAATTCCAGATTAAGATTGTTATCATACTTTGAGGCCAATTTGGGCATCTCATCAACGTGCTCAATGGCATATTGATATCCCTTGAGCGTAGCCCGAACAAAACGTTCAACCAAATCAGGATTTTCATCAATCAGTTGCTGACGGGTAGCTATTACATTAGCATACATAAGAACGCCATAATCTTGGGGAAAGATTAGGTTTAAGTCGTCAGCCTCAGCTCGGGCTGGTTCCTCAGTTAGGAAACCGCTGTACACGTCCATCGCTCCGGACGTCAATGAACCCAGGCTGTAATCCTCGATCAAAACCATCTCCAACTCTGACTCGTCAATCCCCAACTTGCGCAACATAGCCAGCAGTTGAATATCATTGGCGTTGTCAAAGGTTTCAGAGAAAATGCCAACCCGTTTACCTACAAAATCCTGAGGTGTTTTAATGCCTGACTCGGCCAGGGCCATCATCACAATAGGGCTTTGGCGAAAAATAGTAGCAACGGCTTTGATATCTAGCCCTTTAGAACGGGCAATCATAAGAGCATCTCCGCCGGTAATTCCAAAGTCCGCTTTGCCTTCTGCTACATCTTGCCAGGACACAATCTCGGCGGAACCTGGCAGTAAGGTTACAGCCAGGTTCTCATCGGCGTAATACTTTTGCTGTTCAGCAGCATAAAAACCGGCAAACTCTACCGAATGAAACCAACTGAGCTGAACAGTAACCTTGTCCGGTTCCTTTGCCGCTGCAAACGGATTACACCCGGCAATTAGCCCAATTATCAACAATAAAATAATGCCTGCAAATTTAGACAAGTTTAACATTTTCTGTTCCTTGATTTTGCGTTTGTTTGGATCCAATTACTCTTGCGCAAGGATCGGTTATTATTGAGCCTTTTCAACAAATTTATTAGTATAAACCGTCTTTAAGTCAACAGAGGTAGAGATAATCCCTTGCTCTAACAGGATGTCCTGAGTAATCTGCCAAACTTCCTCATCCATTGTGCCGATAGGCGCATCGCCTGTATCAATGAGGGGTATTTGGGCCTGCATCGTAGCGCTTTGAAGGTTAGCATCCAAAGTGTCATCATATTTCAAGGCAAGATCAGCTATCTCTTCGGGGTGTTCAATGGCATATTGATACCCTTTCAGGGTAGCTCGGATGAAACGTTCTACCAGGTCAGGCTGTTCACGGATGGTTGAGCCGCTCGTAAAAATAGCGTTAGAGTAAATTTCTATACCATAATCACTATAAAACAGCAATGTTATATCTTGCCCATCGAGTTGCGCCTGAACCGGCTCATTACTTGAAAAAAAGCCACTCGCCGCCTGCATTCTGCCGGAAGTTAACTCGTTGGCCCCATGATAATCTTCGATAGGCACAAAGGTTATAGCCGACGGCTCTATATTCAACTTTTTTAACATTCCCAGGAACTGAATATCCCAGGTTGTATCCATGTTGGGCGAAATGACCCCAACAGTTTTACCGACTAAATCCTGGGGGCGTTGAATATCGCTATCGGCCAGGGTCATTACCACCAAGGGGCTTTGGCGGAAGATGCTGGAGACAGCCACCACATCTTGATCGGCAGCACGGGCGCGGATGAGGGCATCGCCTGCCGCAACCCCAAACTGAGCCTGGCCGTCGAGCACCGCGGCAATCGGATCTGCCTCTGGACCACCAGCTACAAGGCTGACTTTCAGGTTTTCATCGGCGTAATAACCCTTTTGGTCGGCCACATAGAAACCGGCAAACTCGGCGGTGTGAAACCAACTGAGTTGAACCGTAATTTGGTCCGGTTCTTTGGCTGCTACAAAGGGGTTGCAGGCGGTAACAACCACACTGCTTAACACTACAATTAAACCAAGTATCTGAGGTATCTTGTTAAACATGGCAGTTTCCTTATGGTTATAGATTAAGAGATATTCTTTATTCCTGGGCTAATTCAGCTTCTGTACCTAGCCGAATAACCACTTCTGAAGCTCGCAGTTTATCCCCCAATTGGGCCACCGCGGCTTTCATAACCTCTTCGATTTCGGACGACGACCAAACTTTGGCCGTTGACTCACTGATGACTTGATCACGCCAAGCTGAGCGCTGGCCTTCTTCAAAGAGGCGAGCATTTTCAATGGCGAGGCTCATCTGTTCACTCACCGCTTCAATCAAGATAATTTCATCTTCTGTCCAACGACGGTTGGAGCCCTCTTCACGCACCCCCAGTACCCCAATAATCTGGTCGCGCAGCTTAAGGGGGGTAGCGATAGCCGCCCCTGTAATTACGGGTGCGCCATCAGACGGCTCAACGATGCCCGGTTGAGTTGGGCTAATAGTGTTCTCTTGACCATCGGTTATACCCAATGTTCCATCCTGAATTTTGATGGTGCATTTATTTTGCAAGGCTGCTTGCGCTTCTGGAGTCAGTATGTTTTGGAGTGGGGGCAAAGTTGATTGACGAAACTCGTAATCCGTGGTCGTTCGACTGGAGTTGAACTGCTGCCATGCCTGACCTGTGTATAGACGCTGCAACTTTTGGGCCTCTTGAAGCGCCTGCTGCGTTTTGCTAAAGAGACGGGCGTTATGTACCGCATTGGCTACCTGATTGGCTAACGCTTGCAATGCTGTTTCATCTTCCGGAGTCAAACCGCCCACTTTTTCGCTTTGCACATCCAGCACCCCCACTACCTCCTGTCCCAGCATAACCGGTACAGCCATCTCCGCGTAAGTTTCTGGCAATAAGGAGTTAGGCAACCAGGCAGGGTCGAGGCGAACATTTTCAACGGTAACAACTTTACCTTCACGGGCTGCGCGGGCTACCAGGCTTTTGGGAGCAGCTAAAGGAATAGCGTGCCCATGACGTTTCATCTCCGCGCCCGCCTCACCGTACCCCTCGGCCAAGTTGAGCGTCTCACGTTGTTCATCTAGCAGATAGATGTGGACATGATAATAATTAAAGGTTTCTTTGGTAATAATGACTACCTGGCGTAAGAGGTCGTTTAGGTCTAAAATTCCGGTCAGACGCTGGCTAATGACCATGACTGTTTCAAGCTGTCGGGTACGATCAGTCACCTGTTCTTCCAGGGTATCAATTGTCTGGCGCAAACGGTTTGTCATACTGTTAAAAACAGTAGCCAGGGTCCCAATCTCATCATTTGTTTCGGTTGTCGCCTGGGCTGCCAGATTGCCCCCAGCAACCTGTTGGGCCGTGTCGGTCAAGCGTAGGATGGGCCTGGCCAGAAAGTAGGCTAAACCAGCAGCGGCAGCACCCGAAATGGCTATAATTGACAGCCCCAACAATTGTATAAGTTGTTCTTGGGTTTTGACCGGGGCAAGGATCTCTTCCTGATCTTGACTAATTACCAAAATCCAACCCAAACTGGCAATCAATGGGTCATTGGTTATATCAGTTACCGGAGCTGCGCTGGCAAAGGCGGATATATCATTATGGATAAGCTCAACATAATCCACATTGTTTAGAGTTTTGAAGTCAAGCTCGTCGGCCGGTTGGGGTTGGTCAAAACCCGGCTTAAGTTCCATTCCGCCAGGTAGATATAGTTCGACTTTGCCAGTTTCGCCCGGCTCGGCTACCGACAAAGCATTTAACAGGGGTACAACATTATAAGTTGAGCGAAGGATACCCACGACGCTGTCAGAATCATGAGCATATAACGGTACAGCAATGATGCTGCCTAATGTCTGCGTACTTTCGTCAAATTCCGGCGAGCCAATGTAAACAGCCCCTTGGCCATTATTATAGGCAGCCTGCCACCAGGCCTCATCAGCCTGGTAATAATCAGAGGTGCGTCCGGTAGCGGCTACCACAGCGCCATAGCGGTCGGTGATAAAAACTTCAACATGGTCGGGAAAATTGGCCTTGAATTGGGCTAATTCAACCTGACTTAGTAAGTTATTGATGCGGGAGCGAATGAGGGGGTCGTCGGCGTCCGCAGCCTGCCAATCCCGGTCGAGATCTTCTAATTTGGCTTGGATGGCGTCAGGTTCATTATTGAGATAGACGCTATTGAGGGCGTTGACCGAATCCTGTAAGTTTCGATTCAAAGCCAGGGTTTGGAGCGCATCAACTTGCCGGTCCAGCAAATTGCCCACAACCAACGCCTGAGACTCAACCAGGCGCTTCAAACCGGCCCCTACCTCTCTTGTCAGCGCCGTGCGGCTGGCGTCGCTGCTAAGAAAAGCTATGGCCGTAACCGAAACCACGCTCATCCCGATGAAGCTGATCATCAGTTTGGTAGATAGAGAGTAAGCCCGAAATTGACGCACGATTAAGATGCCGCTAATCACCACCATTATTCCAATAAGGACTGGGATAACAAACAGAAGGGCTGGTGGAGATAGCCGGTTACTGGGGCCTAACACATCTATAACCCCGGCTGTAACAGCCGTTCCAACGCCCGCTATAAACATCCAGTTGATTTCTCGTTGTGATAGAGCCTGGGGGGCCAAAATTAAAACGATCATAACCCCACCCAGGCCACTAATTAATCCAAGTCCCTCAAAAAATAAGGGCGATATGATAATTGCGATCATGGTAGCAACGATTATTAGCTTAAACCCCGTTTGAAGCTGGCCTTGCCACCCCATCCAGACGCCAATCCCAACGGCTATGGTCAGTATTGCATTGGTTCCGAGGATAGCCCACATCTGCCATACCGGATTCTGGACAGCGAAGTAGATGCAAGTTAACGTCAATGCCACACTTAAGGCCAAGGTCGCCAGGCTAATCCTCATTGCCTGGCGCGCTTTCGAAGCCTCAGATGTGTTAATAGGTTGTGATCTGCTTAATAACGACATAACCCGTTACTCCATTTCACTAGCCGGATAATCTCTTTGTATCCCCTCATTACATACTCAGTGGATCCAAATTTCTCGTAGGGTGGCATCCCTATGCCGCCCGCTGACGCACAAGGATGCACCAGCTACGGTGAAAAATTGGATCTACTGATACTCAGTACTTTAATGAGATGGTTCAACACCCTCTGGTTTTGTGGTTAATTTAAGATAGGTCCGAGAAACCCCCAACGCTTTGCCTAACTCAGCCAGACCCGTTTCTATAATCGAATCAACATCAGGCGCGGCGCGGAGCTTGTCGGTAATTTGGCGAGCTAATTGTTCACGAGTAGCCTGTTTTTGGGTGTCATCAACCAGGCGCAAGTTTTCGATAGTGAGAGCCAACTGCTCTGAAACAGTTTCAACCAGAGCCTTCTCTTCTTCCGTCCAGGTACGATCCGGGTCAATATCTTGCAAACTAAGGGCGCCAATTACCTGTCCCCGCAGCGCAATAGGGGCAACAATAACCGGATCGGCTGTCTGACCATTATCTTTGGCCCCGGCAATTACTTTTGTTTTACCTTGGACCATCACCTCATTCTGAAGCTGCTCCAGCCTCTCTGCTGCTGCCTCAACAGGCCGGACTTGATGTTCAATGCGCCAATTGCCCTGGCGTTCACCCAAAAATTGGTTCCACTCCCGGCGGACATACTGGCGATAGGCGGCTTCCACTTCGGCTAACAATCGTTCTCGTTCAAGGTCGGCCTGCTTGCGCTCGCTGATGTCACGGATAGTCATCAAAACTTCATTTTTCCCACTGGGGATAACCCGAACTTCTTCGTAAGCTGTTCGATCGCTCCGCTCCAGTTGGTGCTCATAAGTCTGAATTTCGCCGGTTTTTAAGGCTTGCTCGATATAGTTCTGGCGCTGTTGGGCCAATTCCGGCGGCAATAATTCAAAGCTGTTTTTGCCAATTAGTTGCTCAGGCGGAACTATGGTCGGAAAATCCCTGGCCGGTTTGACATCCAAATAGACGCCATCGCCGCTAAGCCTCATAATCAAATCTGGAATAGCGTTCAACAAAGCCCGCTGTCTGGCCTCGCTGGCTCGTAAGGCCTCGTCTATCTGCTTACGTTCGCTAATATCCTGGTTAGCCCCAACCGTCTTAATCGTCCGGCCTTGCTCATCTTTGACCACCCTAAATCTGACAGCGATGTAACCTTCACTCCCATCCGCTCGAATAATACGATGCTCAAGCTCTCCTCTATAGTTTGGATCAGTTGTTTCGAGGGCTTTCTTGATTTCAAGGCCAACGAGATAAGCTTCGTCAGGATGCACAAACTTCTGGGCATACTGCATCGCCGGCATCAGGTATCCACCCTCCTGTTCGGCGGTAGTATGAAGCAGGGCATAGAATTGATCATTGAAGGTGAACATTTGGGTAGCCACATCAAATTCCCAATAGGCCAATTTGGCTGTCTTTAAGGCTTCAGACAAACTCTCTTGACTGGCTCGTAGGGCCTCTTCTGCCTGCTTCTGCTCGGTAATATCTTGGTTAGCGCCAACTGTCTTAATCGTTCGGCCTTGTTCATCTTTGACTACCCTAAATCTGACCAAGATGTAACCTTCACTCCCATCCGCCCGAATGATACGATGCTCAAGCTCTCGACTATAGTTGGGATCAGTTGCCTCGAGTGATTTCTGGATTTCCATACCGACAAGCGGAGCATCCTCTGGATGCACAAATTTTTGAGCGTACTGCATTGCTGGCATCACGTATCCACCCTCCTGTTCGGCGGTGGTGCGTAACAGGGCGTAGAAATGGTCGTTGAAGGTGAAAGTCTGGGTAGCCACATCAAATTCCCAATTAGCCAATTGGGCAATGGTCAAGGCTTCAGACAAACGGGCTTGATTCTCGCGGAGCGCCTCTTCGACTTGCTTGTGTTCGGTAATATCTTCTAAGACTACTAGTAAGGTTTCTGGTTTGCCTTCACTATCAAATATGGGGAGTTTGGTAGTGTGAGCTAAACGCGGGCCATAAACAGTCGTTATTTTCTCAACGGGTATATCAATGACTTGTCCCGCCTCAATTGCAGCCAGATCAGCCTGGCGATAATTATCTGCTTCTTCCTTATTGGAATAATCGTAGTCGGTTTTGCCCAACATGTCTTCCGCTTTTACTCCAAACATTTCCTCCATTCTGGCGTTCCAAATGGAAAAACGGAAGTTATCCTTCACATCCTTAGCAAACAAACCAACAGGCAAAATATTGATAATTTTGCCTAGAAATTCTTTTTGCCGTTGATTTTCAGCCTGAGCCTCACGGGTCTGTTCAAGCAAACGGCGGCTTTCGATATAGCCGCCAAGCCGGCTGGCAATCCCCCCGATTAATGCGCTCTCTTCATTTAGAAACTCGCGCTTTTCGGTGTAAGCGATATATACCCGACCAACGACCTCACCGCCGATACGCAGCGCATGCACTATTTGGCAAGGGAGGGTAACGGCCTCTGATCTGCCGTAAATTTGATTCTCATATTCAATGGCAGCCATACACAACTCCCCATACTGCATGGCGGGCGGGATTCGTTCTGTTACCCACTGAAGCAGTTCAGGGATAGATGGGGCTTCGGCAATTTCCCGGCCAATATCATTCAGACAGTCCAGTTCATTAATCCGCTTGCTTAACATAAGCTTAGTTTGTTGTTGTTGGGAGAACGAGCGGGCATTTTGTAAGGCCACAGCTACTTGGCCTGCTAAAATTGTTTGGAGGCGTACATCCTCTTCTGTAAAACGTCCTATTGTGTCAGCTTGTGCATCAAGTATGCCCAGCAGTTGATCACCCACAATCAAAGGAACCGCCATTTCTGCTCGTGTGTGGGGTAAAAGAGGATTGGGGAAAAAATCTGGTTCTTGCCGGACATCATTTACAACAACACCCTGGCGGCTACGTGCTGCCCGCGCTACCAGAGAATGTTCTCGTTCCAAAGGAATACTCCAGCCCTGTTTCACCATCTGCCGGCCTACTTCACCCGCCCCTGCCGCCAGCACCAACGTATCTCCGGCTTCATTGAACAAATAAACGTGGGCATGATAGAGGCTAAAGCTGCGCTTGGTCAGATCTACAACTTCTTGCAATAATTTATTAACATCCAAAATGGTGGTAACGGCGGTCCCTACCTGGGCTACGGTCTGGAGTTCAGCCACCCGTTTGGCTAACGCCTCCTCAGCCTGTTGGCGCTCAGTGATGTCTTCAGAAATACCCAATAAATATTTTGGTTTTCCGTCTGACCCATAAATGGGTATTTTTCTGGTGTGCAAAATGCGCGTGCCCTGGTGCTTAGTCTGGATGGGTTCTGCGGGGATGTCCAGCAGCTTTCCTTCGTTTAGTACCTCGCGGTCCTTAGCTACAAAAAAATTGGCTTCCTCTGACGGAAAGAAGTCGTAATCATTTTTGCCTATAAATTCTTCTTGAGTAAAGCCGGTTAACTCCTCACCCGCCTTATTCCAGCGAACAAACCGCAACTCCTCGGCCTCTTTCACAAAGAGCATGACGGGGAGGTTTTCAATCACAGAGTTGAGAAAGTTTCTTGCCTCTTCAAGTTCAGCAGCCCGCTTGGCTAAATCTTCAACCGAGTTATGGTTAGTGAGGTCAAGTGATATTCCAGCCAAAACAGTCTCATTTTTTTGCTGTTTCAGCTCAAAGCAATCAGCCGCAGCAGTTTTTAGCCTGGCAACTTCCTGACGTAACTCGGCCAACTCTTGTAAAAGTTCCGCTTTGGTTTTTTGATGATCTTTCATACCGCTTACCTCTAATTTATCTTACTCATTGGTCGGTTCGTTAGCCGGCTCATCAACCGGAACTGGCCGTAAATCAACAATAGCTCTGGCAACCCCCAAATTCTTGGCCAACTCCTCGGCGGCAGTTTTTAGAGCGCTCTCAATATCACGACTGGCCCGTACTTTATCAACAATCTGACGCGCAAGTTGCTCACGCGCTGCTCGCTGTTGGGTTTGCTCAAACAGGCGTAAGTTTTCAGCTTTTTGGGCTAACTGCTGGGCTACAGCGGTCAATATACCCTGCTCGTCCATAGACAAAGTTCGCTGTGAGGGTATTTCGACGGCCAGTTGACCAATAGGTTCATTTTGAACCACAACCGGTACGACGAGTTTCGCTCCCCCATTTGCTGCTTTCTGATCACCCTGCGAGAGGGGCGCTACTTTCAAAAGATCATAAGCAAACCCTAAACTTTCCCGGTAGGAAGCCAATCGCTCGGTCCAGCCCTGCCGGGTTAACTGTCTGACGGCCTCTTCTGCTTTCCGCTGCGCTTCTTGAGTCAAAGCCCACTGCTGCGCACTATCTATAGCTATCGCTAATTGAGTGGCCATAGCTTCGAATATGGTCTTATTGCTTTCGGTAAAGGTGTTGACTTTATCAGACTGCAGGTCTAACACGCCCACTACCCGATCTTCCACCATAAGCGGAACAGCTAATTCGGAGCGTGTTTCCGGCAAAATGGGGTTGGCTTTATAAATGTCACTACTCTGAGTATCGGGCACTACAATTGCGTGACGATCCGCCGCAACCCGTCCGACAATAGAACCCGCTCCTACAGGCAGGCTATGGTGACGAGCCAATAGTTCCTGTCCCGCTTTACCCGTTCCTGCTTCCAAAACTAAATTTTGACCTAAATCATCCAAAAAATACACCTGAGTATAGTAGAGATTGAACTGTTCCCGAATAAACTCGGTGATTGTGGGCAGCAGTTCGTTTAACTGCTTGATCGCCGCCGCCCGCTGTCCAACTTCAATAGATAGGGCAAGTTCAGCCGTACGCTCACGCACCTGGTCTTCCAATGAGCCAATAGAAGCGCGCAATTGCTGGGTCATACTATTAAAAACCTTAGCCAATTGACCCACTTCGTCTCGAGTTTCTACTATCGCTTGAGCTGTCAAGTCTCCTTCGCTTACCCGCTGAGCCACTTCAGTAAGATTGACGATGGGCCGGGTAAGGTATTGTCCCAACCCAAAGGCTACAGCACCGACAGTCACGACTATGCCCAGAGCTAAAAAGGTGATGTTCCGGGTTTGGGTAGCCACCGGCTCCAGGAAAACCTCTACCGGTTGGGCAAAAGCTACTTGCCAGGGCTGTGTTTGGAGCTGCGTCACAGCCACTTGTTCCACTTCTGTCCCGCCGATATAGCCGGTAAAGTAGGGCTGAGCGGCTGCGTTAGTCAGAGCCTGAGCAAAATCGGGGAAGTTGGTGGTCAATTGTGCGGCGGGTTGATTGGGTAGGTGCCTGTCAACTTGCAGTTGAGCCAAAACAGCCGGGTCAAGGGTAGCAACAGATTTTTGTTTAAAGGTTGGGGTGGTACCATGCGCTAAATAAATCTGGTGCTCATCCAGCAAAATCGCATAAGAGTTCTTCCCGGCTTGCTCGTTTTGGGACCTGATAATTTGCTGGAAAGCGGTGGCATCATAACGTACCCGCATTACCCCAATAATTTCGGCGGCCGTATTTCGCACCGGGGTGCTAAAATAAATTGAAGGATTACCTGTAGTCTCAGAAATCCTGACCGGTGAGACATAGGTCTGGCCTGTTTTGATAGCGGCCTGAAAATAATCGCGATCCGATTTATCAGAGCCAATATCAGCAGTGTTGGTATCAAGAAGGTCTCGCCCTTGACGATCCAACAGGGCGTATGACGACAGATATGGATTCTCTTTACGGCTGAGTATCTGTAATACGGCCAAAGCTTCAGCCTCTTCAGGGCTGCCAGCCCGTTGAGCGGCAGGTAAACTCAGATAGTTCACGATGGGGGGCAGTTTGGCTTCGATACTGACACTATCTAAATTACTGCGGATGAAGTTATCAAAATTGCTGGCGGTTTGTTTGGCAGCCGCCAGGAGCGTTTGGTTAGCCACATTGGTGAGCGACCGACGTGCGAGATAGTTTGTAGTCACAATAATAAGGCCGGCGGTCAGCACACCAACCGCCACAAAGCCAATAATCAGCTTGGTGCGCAGGCTGTAGTTAGCAAATTGACGCACAGTGAAGATGGCGAGAACTAAAACTATCGCTCCTGCAACAATGGGGGTGATTGTTTGTAACGTCGTGGGTACGGGCAGCCGATAGGTAGTTGGCCCAAATAAATCTAGCAACAAGGTGGCAATACCCACTCCTACACTGGCTACCACGGCCCAACCGACTCGCCTGGCAGGTAAGGCTTGGGCGGCGGTCGTTACCGTCAACAATACTACAACCACTCCCACTATCGGCCCTATGCCGATAACAAATGCAACACTGAGCAAGATTGTGGGGAACAAGCCCAGAATAACCAGCCAGGCGCCCCATTCTACTTGACCACGCCGAATCAACCCGGCTCCGATAACCGCCAAGATCAGAGTTATTACGACCAAGCCGGCTGAGGCAAAGAGTTGCCAGGCTCCGCTCTGAAAAGCCAGTACAAAAAGGATGACGCAAAATGCCAGATCGCCACCGATGCGGACGAGAGCAGCTCGAAACGCCTCACGCGCTTGAATTGTCATTTCGCCTGATTGTATATGGGGTTGATTTACGGGGTTGTTCATAATCAAAGCCTCTTTTTCAAACTCCCCGGTCATAAAAAGATACCAGGAAAGCCATTTACCGAACCTCTAACTTGACCACCGTTTGAGGCGCTTGAAGACTCAAGCCAACTTCTTTTACCGCAATTTTGAGCGCCTCTTCCAGGGATTGAGCGGCCTGGATTTTTTCACCAATTTCATTGACCCGTTTTTCGCGCGCAGCCTGCTGCTGAGTTTCATCAATCAAGCGAATATTTTCTGCCGCCTGGGCCAGTTGTTCGCTAATTGCCTCAATCAGGGCAATTTCTTCCGGCGACCAGACCCGTTGTTGGTCTATTTCTTGCAATCCCAAAACCCCTATGGGTTCACCGCGCACCGTCAATGGAACAATCACACTGGAACCGACTTCGGGCAGTTGAATCGCGTTTTCCACAAGTTGAGAGCTGACCAGGGCCTGAGGCCGGGTAAGGTCACCTTGACCGTTTGAAGCTCTGGCAGCCAGTTGCTGTTGCACAACTCGATTAATGACGGGCAGCAAATCATTGTCCAGAGCAGGGACGCCCTCGCGTGTCTCTTCGTAGCTCAAAGTGGTAAGTTTATTGCGATAGGCTTCCCAGGCCTGGACAGTGTAGCGCCGCTGTGTTATTTCAACTTCGGCTAGAGCCGCGCGGGCTTCTTCAAGTAGGCGGAGGTTGTCAATAGCGACTGCCGCCTGACCAATCAACGAACGATTGATCCGTATATCACGTTCGGTGAACTTATAAAGTTCTTCCGTTTCAAGTAACAAGCTTCCCAATTGGCGCGAACCAACCCACAATGGCAACACCGCCATAGATTGAATATTAAGCTGTTGCAGAAGTGTTATTGTAGCGGGGTCAATTCGTTCATCATGCTGTATATCATCAAAGAAAAGGGGAGTAGCACTGAACAGAAGCTCAAGGGTAGCAAATTCTGCTTTTGAATACTGTACCCCAACGGGGGTTGGTAAATTTCCTTTGCCACTATACCAGTTAGCAGTCACCTCCATTATCTCTACCTCACCCAGTGAGTCGTATTCAAACATTAACAAGATCGCTCGATTGATAGCTGGTGCAGATAGTTCTTCAACTATAGCGGCAACAATTTCTTGCGAATTATTGGCCTCGTTAATCCGGCGGCTGGCTCCATAAAGCTTTTCAGCCTCGGTCAATATTTGTTCACGCTCGGTAATATCCCGAACAAAACCCAACACCCCCCACACATTACCGTTAGAGTCAAACAACGGCGCTTTGAAGGTGCTTAGAAAAACAGGCTGACCATCCACAAAGCCGGGTTCAACTTGAACAAACTTGGGACTTGCACTATTCATAACTTCATCATCATCAGCCCAAAAACCGCGAATCCCCTGTTCGGGATTCCCTTTGACAACGTCTTCAGGAAAACCCACCTCCAAATCGTTTTTGCCAATCAGGGCCTCAACCGGCAGGTGTAATGAATTAGCAAACCCCTGGTTGACCAATTGATAGCGGTGCTGGCGATCTTTGATAAAAATCCAATCCGGGGTAGCATCAATAGTAGTTCGCAGTAACTCCTGAGATTGTTTGAGATCGGTTAAAGCCGCCTGAGTTTGCTGATACAAACTGGCGTTCCGCAAAGCGACAGCAATCTGTCCGGCCAGAATCAGGATGATCTGTTTATCCTCTTCAGTAAAACGGTTGACCGTATCAGCCTGCACGTCTAGTACCCCCAAAACGTTATCACCCACAATTAAAGGAACTGCCATTTCAGAACGAGTTTCAGGCAGGAGCGGGTTTGGCATAAAATCTGGGGCTAAACGGACATTATTAACAATAACTGCTTGCCGGGTGCGGGCTGCCAGGGCTACAAGCGAGTGGGGGCGGTCCAGAGGAATAGCCCAGCCTTTAGCGACCATTTGCCGCCCTACTTCACCGGCCCCGGCGGCCAATTCCAGTTTATGCTCAGCTTTATTTAGCAAGTAGATATGGGCATGGTACAGGTAAAAACTTTGCTTGGTCAGGTCTACAACCTCTTGTAATAATTCGTCGGTGTCCAGAAGAGAGGCTGCGGCGGTGCTGACCCGAGCGATAGTTTCTAACTCTGCAGCGCGTTTAGCCAGGGTTTGTTCGGTTTTCTTACGCTCGGTAATATCGATAGAAATAGCGGCGAGGGCGTAAGGTTCTCCATTGACATCATGCAGCGGGTATTTATGAGTAAGATAAGTATAGGAACCATCTGCAAAATCAAACTGCTCCTCCACCTCTACCGGTACACCGGCTCTTAATATCTCCAACGCATTGCTCTGAAATTCCTCAGCCTTACCCCGAGCAAAAACATCAAAGTCGGTTTTGCCTATAACAGCCGCTTGATCCAGGTTGAACAATTTGGCAAATACCTGATTAATGAGCATAAAACGCCCCCGGTTATCCAGCACATAAACCGGCGAGGGCATACTATCGAGAACATCCTGCAAAAACTTCTGACTGGCCTGCATTGTTTCTTCAACATGTTTGTGGTCAATGGAGAGAGCCACCATGTTCGCCACAGATTGCATGGCCTCCAAAACAGTATCGGCTAAGGGATGACGGGCAAACATAGCCATCACCCCCACCAGGCGATCCTCAACAATCAAGGGATAACCGGCAAAAGCGACCATGCCTTCCCGTTCAGCCCAGGCTTTATCACCCAGACGAGGATCATTCAGTACATCATTTGTCAGGTGGGGTTTACGCTCCTGAGCAATCAACCCAATTTTAAATTTACCGACAGGTACCCGTCTGTGTGGCCCGTCAATATGAGTATAGATGCCTGCGCTGGCCTGTAATTCCAGCACATTTTCGGTGGGGTTAAAAGTCCAAATCCGGGCAAAAGCTGCATCCAGATGAGTTACCATCGCTTCAGTGCATGTTTTTAGCATGCTGGTTAAAGCAGCATTTTGGATGAGAGCCAAACTAATTTCTGCGGTAAAGGTGTTCATACGTGCCCGTTCAGCGTTGGCTTCCTCTGCCCGCTTCCGTTCAGTAATCTCTTCTTTAACTGCCAGGAAATGCGTTATTTCGCCCGCCGTATTCTTGATGGGTGAAATAAAAGCAGTTTCCCAATAGAGGTCACCGTTCTTCTTTTTGTTATGAAACTCACCGCGCCACTCTTTACCAGCCGTAATTGTTTCCCACAACTGCTTGTATTCTTCTTGAGGAGTTTCGCCTGAACTCAGAATTCGAGTGTGCTGTCCAATTGCTTCTTCGAGAGTGTAGCCGGTGGTTTCCACAAATCTGGGGTTGGCATATTCGATATAACCCTTGATATCGGTAATAACGATGGTATTACGGCTTTGTTCGACGGCTCGAGACAGCTTGCGCAACTCGGCTAAAAGTTGTTCCTGTTCGGCCAGAACAGTCCCGGTTTGCTGGAACAGGCGGGTATTTTCGGCAACTTGTTCCTGGAGCCGCTGATTGGTCTCTACTAACTGGTTGGATATATCTATCTGTTTCAAAGCCGCCCGGTAAGGTTCTGCCTCTGCTCCCCAGGCATCAACAGGTCGAATTTCCCAGTAACAGCGGGCATCGCCTTTACCCACACATTCGGTTTCGATGGCTAACACCTCTTGCCCAAAGAAGCGGGTAGCATAACCGGAAGCATAGCCGGTCAAAGTCCAGCAAACAGGCCGGGTACTCTCTCCAAAACGCCTTAAATGTTCTTCCGCCTCGTAAGAATTTAGCCAGGCGCCGTGCATATGAAAATAACCGGTTTCACGATTGAACTCAATAAACTCAGGCTGAACATGCACCACCCCTTCTAACATATGCAGGCTTGGGCCGGCCGCCAGCCAATCCATATCGGTTTCCCAGTTAAAATTATCAGCCAACCTGGCCGCGTCACCCCACCCCTGGCTGTAGCCAAACCGAGTCAGAACCCCCATAGCCAACTCTAATCCCAAACTCTCGATCAACTGCTGGCGCAAAGTACCAATAGCTTCGGCATCAAAAATAACCGCGCGCCGCCCATTAAAAAACAGGCGGCTTTCGTCGGACTGACGACGCAGCAAATTATAAAAATCCAGGTCTCTGGCTTTAAGGGGTGCTCCGGGAGCAGTATCGTGAGCCAAGGTATGTTGAAGGGTGGGTTCTATTGTGTTCATATTTATTGACCTTCCTGACCAAAATATAACTGCTTTAGCCTGTGACCACTTCTGATTCTAACGGCTGTTCCGACCCATTGCCGCCGGAGATCTCATACTTCATCTCGTCCGGCTCTTGACGCTCCTTCAAATCCATGTGGACAAAGGTACGAGCCGGGTTCAGAACACGCGCTAACTCAGTAACGGCCACCTTTAGCAGCGAGTCCAGGTCGGGCGCACGGCGCATTTTGTTGGAAATCTGACTCACTAATTGCTCTCGACTGGCCCGCTCCTGGGTTTCATCCAACAAGCGCAGAGTTTCCGCCGCTTGAGCCACCTGGTCAATGACGGCGCTAATCAGAGCGATTTCACTTTCAGTCCATTCTCGTCCAGGGTCAATTTCATGAAGTTGTAAATCACCAATCACTACATTGCGGAGCAGAATAGGCGCTACCAGGGTGTGATGATCTTGCTGGTCGCCCAAAGCTACCAGCGCCGGTTTTTTGTAACGCCAGGCCTGGTGTTGGGCCTCTGCAATAATGCCCTCGTCGAGGGTGGTAGATTCACCCAGGCTAAACCGAACACGGCCTACATTCTTGCGGGTCACCTTGCTTCTGTCCCAGGCGCTTTCAATATAACGCTGTTGAATTTCACGAGCTTCCCTGAGGTTTGCCTGAACTTCGGCAAACTGGCGAGCGTTCCGAATCTCTACAGCTACCTGATTAGCCAGGGAACGCAGCAGGTTTTCATCACCTTCATCCAGGCCGGCCACCCTGTCCTGCTGAACATCAAGCACTCCTACCACCTGCCCTTCCAAAATAATAGGTACAGCCATTTCAGAGTAAGTGTTGGGTAGAAGAGGGTTGGGCAGCCAATCTTTGGCTTCGCGCACATTGTCAACCCTGATAATTTCGCCGGTACGCGCCGCGCGGGCAACCAGACTGGTCGGGGCATCCAGACGAATAGCATGGCCTTTAGCCTTCATTTCGGCCCCGGCCGGACCGGTACCTTCGGCCACAACCAGCTTTTCACCTTGATGATCAAGCAGGTAGATATGGGCATGATAATAACCAAAGCTGTCTCTGACCTGGTTGACCACTTCAGCCAGCAGCTCATCCAAATTTAGAATGGCGTTCAGGTGCTCGCTGAGGTGGGCAATAATTTCCAGGCGCCGGGTGCGGCTCGCAACTCTCTGTTCCAATGAGTCGAATAGACTACGCAATTCGCTAACCATACTCCTAAAGCTGTGTGATAGGCGGCCAATCTCATCATCACCGGCCGGTGGCAAGGGCGTATCCAACATGCCCTGGCCAATCCTTTCTGCGGCTGCGCCAAGCCTGACAAGAGGTCGGGTTAAGGTTTGGGCTAAAAACAAAGCTATTAAACCGGCCAGGATCATCGCCACTACCCCAACGATTACACTGGCCTGGACAACTTGATCCACACTGCTAAAGGCCTCATAAGTTTCTTGCCGCACAACTGTAGCCCAGCCCAGGTTGTTTACGGCAGCAGCCACCTGGTTTACGGCAGAATCTTGGACTGCGCCTGCCTGGTCGTGCTCAGCTTCCGATGCAGACTCTTCAAATTTCTCTTCTTCAAAACTATGAACAGGGCTGTAACCAAAGATTGATGTATCCCCATCAGTGTCTTCGGCTATGGTGAAACCCGGGGTTGGGCTAACAAATGTTTGCCGCAGCTCGGCAGGCAATTCAGCCGAACCTTCTTTGCCAGCCTCGGCAGATGAATCATAGAGTATCTCTCCTGCGCTGTTAAACAGCACGGCGTGCCCCGTCTGACCGATTTCCAGGTTGGAGATAACCGCAAATAAGTTGTCTACATCCAGCGTTGTGCGAAGCACACCCACTACTTCACCTTCATGGTCATAAATCGGCAGTGCCAGCAGCAGGGCGTCAACCCCGGCACTCTCGTCAAACTGCGGTTCAGAAATGTAGACCGCGCCCTGCCCATCATTCCAGGCTGCCCGCCACCATGCTTCATCAGCATGGTAGTAATCGGATAACCTCCCTGTAGCCGCCACTGTGGCCCCATAGCGATCGGTTACAAATACCTCGTTGTACTCTGGAAACTTTAGTAGAAAATCCGCCAGAATATGGCCAACAGGATTTACGGTTTCATCAGTAGAAAGCGTGCGCACAACCAAAGGTTCATCTTCCGCCGCTAGCTGCCAGCTTTCATTCAAAGCCTGGATTTGAGTCTGAATCTGAGCTTCACTACCAGCATAACCACTGTTCCGATCAACTAACGCATCTCGTATGATATCCGATCCCATCAGAACTTGAAGCTGTGTCACTTTTTCGCGGAAGAAAACCCCTACCAAACCACTAAAATTCTCAGACTGTGCCTGGAAACTTTCGCCAATCTGATTGGTAAGCCTAGTTTGTACTATTCCAATAGTAATAAAGAGTGTCCCAACCAGGGTGGCAAGTATGAGCAAGCTCATCACCAGGGTTAAACGGGCTGCAAACGACCAACGGCGCAGGTCAAACCAATGAAACTTTTTAGGCTGTTCCATTTTATTATAATACCTCCCCTGAGCCGCTACCCTGTCCATTCTGGGCATTAGCAACGAGTGGCCCTGTTTTAAGCCCCAACTCCAACACTGTATGTCGAACCCCCAAGCGCTGGCCCAACTCGCGGGCAGCAGTTTCAAGCAAAGTGTCCAGATCGGGAGCAGCACGCAATTTATCGGTAATTTGGCGAACCGTCTGCTCATAACTGGCGCGCTCCCGAGTTTCTTCAAAAAGACGCAGATTTTCGGCGACGCGAGCTAACTCCTGCGTGATAACTTCAACAATTTCCAGATCATCCTCTGTCCAGACTTGATCGGGGCTACTTGAACAAATCTGCAAACTTCCTATAGGAACCTGACGCAATATGATTGGGCTGACCACCGCAGTCACCTCGGAGTTATTGCCATTAGGGGTCAAAGTTAGAGAGCGATGTTGCTGGAGAGCTTGAACTTTAGCCGCAGCCAACGCCTGGGTTTGAGCTTCGGTCAATGTCGGAGCATGGGGCTGGACATAATGATACTGTCCTTGTCGGGTCACAATTTTGGCTTTTTCCCAGGATTGTTCAGTATATCGCGCCTGGGCGGCATAGGCTTCGGCCAAAGCTGTTTCCACTTCATCAAACAAACGGGCATTGCGTATGGCTACAGCTACCTGGTTAACCAACGAGCGTAACAAGTTAGCATCGGCTTCGTCCAGACCGGCTACTCTATCCTGCTGTACGTCCAACACACCTACAACCTGCCCTTCCAACACAATCGGCACGGCCATTTCGGAATAAGTATTGGGCAAAAGAGGGTTGGGCAACCAATCTTCGGCCTGGCGCACATTATCAACCGTAACAATCTCGCCGGTTCGAGCTGCGCGAGCAACCAAACTGGTTGGGGCATTCAGCGGAATACTATGCCCTTTCGCCTTCATCACTGCCCCGGCTTCCCCCACCCCTTCGGCCACAACCAAATTCTGGCCCGTATCATCAAGCAGATAAATGTGGGCGTGATAATAATTGAATCTATCTTTAATTTGATTGACAACCTCAGTAAGCAACTCTTCTACTTTCAGAATAGCGCTTAATCGCTCGCCCAATGTAGCCACAATTTCCAAACGCTCAGTACGGGCGGTCACCCGATCCTCCAAAGAGCCAATCAGCTCTCTCAATTGAGAGGTCATCGTATTAAAAGCAGTGGCTAACAGACCAATTTCATTACGTTCCGCAATTTCAGCCCGTTGTTCCAGGTTTCCGTTAGTAATCTGGGTTGCTACTTGAGTCAGCGCAGTAATGGGCCTGGCAATACGGGTAGCGCTATAAAATCCTATCCCAACCGCTACCAAAACCGCAACCAAGGCTATTCCGGCGCTAACGTTGCGGGCCTGGGTGTAAGGAGCGAGCGCCTCGGCTTCTTCCACCTCTGCCAGTAGCCCTACCTGCAACTGCGGTATCCAACGATAAGCGCCGATTACATTTACCGGTGGTTCACGGTAACCTGGATAAGTACCGGCCCCGTCCTCTCCAAGCAAAACTCGATTGATGCCCTCACTATAGTAAGCGCGTGTGGGAATATAGCCTTCACTTTCAAAGCGGCTTGGCGTAACCAGGTAGTGACTTTCCAGGCTAACCAGATATGTTTCGCCGCTGTTGCTCAACCCGGTTCGGTCTGTCATAATTTGCCCCAGAGTGTTCAGGTTCAACCGCCCGGCCAAAACACCAACAATCTGTTTCCTTTGATCAACCAAGGGCTGGGTAATAAACATGGCTAAATCGGCGGTACCAAGAGCGTAATAGGGCGGTTGAACATATGGTTCCTTTAAACTCCGGCTAAAATAAGGCTGACGGGTTACAATTTTGCCCAATTGGATGGGGTTGGAGGCTGCCAAGATTTCCCCCTTGGTATTGTAAACAAAAAATTCTTCAAATAGGGGTTGAGCCTTTACCGCTTCTCCCAACACGTTATTTAAGGTCTGTCGGGCAACACTTTCCGCCTCAGGCGATGAAAACACTACAAAATTTACAAACTGATCAACCCGATTTCTATCGGCCAGAAACAGTGTGAGTACCCCCTGACTGGCCTCTAACCAACGCACAATCTGTCCCCGCTTCAACTCCGCAATAGATTCAAGCTGATCTGTAACCTGGTCCGTGGCCTGCTGACTCGCCTGAACAAGGATGACAGTAATCGCAATAGTTACCGGCAGGACGGCTAGCAAAACAAAGAATAGAATCAAATTCCAGCGCAGTTGACGCCAAGCTGGAATGCTTGTGTTTGGATTTTTGAAATCGGATTTTTGATTTTTGCTCATTCTTTGCCTCCAGATTACCGACTGCCAGACCTAATACCGCCAATTCAGCTATGGGGTGGACACCTTTTCCAGAAAACTCAAGTTATAGGCTGCCTTTACATCCAGAGGTTTATCCAAAATACCCTGATCTAGCAAAATTTGATGAGTTATCTCCCAATCCTCGGGTCTCATCATGCCGGGGCGTCCACCAGCCGGGTTAAGTAAGGGTAGAGATCGGTTCATAGACTCGGTTTCTGTCTCAGAGCTGAGATCAGAGTTGCGGGCCACTGCCAGGGCCACCGCTCCTTTTGGGTCTTGAAGCGCGCCTTGGATACCCTGAGTTGTCGCTCGCAAGAAGCGCTCAACCAAGTCAGGCTTGTTGGCAATAGTGGCCTCGCTGGTAAAAATAATATTGGCATAAATATCAATGCCGTAATCAGAGGCAAGGATGGCGTTGACCGGATGGCCGGCCCGGGCCAATTGAACAGGTTGGTTGGTGATAAAAGCATCCATCACATCTACCTGTCCTTTGAGCAGCGGATCATTGCCAAAATCTGTGCGGGGTACACCCTCAACTTTGGCCGGATCAATCCCTTGTGAAGCCAGCAAAGCGTGATAGACCAGTCCGGTGGTGCCATCAAAGTGAACCAGCACTTTTTTGCCAATTAAGTCTTGCGGACGAGTAATATTCTTTTCAGCCAGCGAGATAAAGGCCACCGGGCTGCGTTGAAAAATGGTAGCAACAGCTACTACAGGAGAACCTTTAGCCCTCGCCGAGAGCAGGTTATCGGCGCTGGTGATACCGAAATCGGCCTTTCCGGCAGCTACCAAGTCAATAGGTGAGGTATCACCCAAGGCATTGAAAGTAACGCTCAGATTTTCCTTGGCATAAAAACCTTTCTCTTCGGCCACATAAAAACCTGAGTATTCCGAGGAATGTACCCAAGCCAGTTGAACAGTAACCGGGGTGGCTGAGGCTGCGGCCACAGCCGGCTGCTCGGTTGAATTACAGCCGCTTGCCATCAAAGCCGCTAACACAAACAAAATTACCAAGAGTAACAAATTTTGGGGTAGTTGATTAGCTTTCATTTCTTTTTCTCCATAAAAATTATGATAACTGGATGAAGAGTTTAATTATCTCGCGCATACCCAGAAGGGTCAATCGCTGGTTTCTTTTCAAAGCCCAACTCCACGATAGCGTGCCCTGCCGAAAGTTGTTGGCCCAACTCCCGGGCGGTGATTTTTACCAATTGTTCCAAATTATTGGCTGATCTCATCCGTTCGGTGATGGTCCGAATGGTTTGCTCACGGCGCGCCCGGCGTTCTGTTTCAGCCAGCAGTCGTTCACGTTCAGCCTCGATTTGCCTTTGTCCGGTAATATCTCGCGAAACACCAACCGTCATAACAACCTTTCCTTCAGCATCACGGAGGGCAGATTTAACGGTATGGAACAGGCGCACTTCCCCATCAAAGCGCGTCACCGGCTCTTGAGGAATATCGAGCGTTTCCCCAGTAGTAAAAACATATTCGTCATCTTTAACATATTGTTGGGTATAGTCCGGTTCATTAAAAGGCGCGTCAATGAGTTCTTGCAACTGCTCATTGGTCATGTTGTAATAATCACGAAAGGCTTTATTGGCCCAAATAATGCGTGATTTTGGTCCTTTGACCAAAACCATATCTACAATACCATCCAGAATTTGCTGATATTGGCGGCGGGCTTCCTTTTCAGCCAAATAAGCGCGCCGGTTATCAATGGCAATAGCAATTTGCCTCGCTAATCCCTCTAGCAAAAGCTGGTCTTCCCGGCCTAACCCTCCGACCCTATCACTTTGCACATCCAACACCCCAATGACTTCCGCGCCTAAACTAATGGGCACTGCCAGTTCCGCTTGAGTGGCCGGCAGCAGCGAGTTAGGTAGCCAAGTTGGTTCTTGCGATACATCGGTCACCAACACAGATTCCCCACTCCAGACAGCACGAACCACCAAGCTTTTTTCGGTGTTAAGGGCAATGGTATGGCCCGCTTCTTTGAGTTGACGTCCTATCTCGCCGGCGCCTTCTTGCAAAACCATCCCTTCTTCGGCCAAGGTGTAGATTTGAACGTGATAGTAGCCTAGCCGTTCCTGCATCAAATTGACCACCCGCTGGTAGAGATCGGCCAAACTGAGAGTACTTGAAAGCTGTTGGGCAATCTCACTACTGATTTGCATATGATAAGCGCGGCGTTCTAATAATGTCCGCAGCAAGTTATGCTCTGTGGTCGCGTCTTCTTGAAACTGCTGGCCTACAGAAATACCTTGAGCAGTGACGGTTAATTCAGGCTCATTAGCCAGTACGGGTGATTCAGCTAAACGGAAAATAGTGGCGCGTGCCTCGGAGAGTATTTGCCACAAAAATTTACCCGCTTCTAAATTTGTTACCACAGGGGTTAATGTTTGACCCAGACATTCAACTTCTGCCAGGAGAAATGAAGGCTGGTTTTTGCTTGGTTGATTGGCGAGGGAGGAGGTACGATCGTCGAAAAGATGGTAGAGAAGATCAGCGGTTCCAGACTGGCACACTTCCGCAACCGTTTTGATAAGTCGTCTGGCTCGGGCCATCCGTTTATCGGTCGGGAGAACAGCGTAGCTTTCGCTGTTTTCAGCCCGTAACCGGTCATAGGTTGCAGCTAGATTTGCCACATTTAATGAAATAAAGTTGGCAAACTCTTTCAGTGCTGACATAACAAACTCCTTGAATGTAGAAAGAGCAGGGCTAGAAAGCCTCACCGATAAACAAGTATCGGGGATCTAATCTGATATACGATAAAACTCTTGCAGAATATTGGAGGCCAGGGTTGGGTTTAAAATAACCTCTCCCTTAGCTACTTGCCGAATAGCCGTAGCAATAGCTCCAAAATCATCCTTACCATTTCGCTCGATGCAGCCGCGAGCGCCGGCCTTAATGGCTTCAACTGCGTATCGGTCATTAGCGCGAGACGAAATAGCCAATATTCTGATGCGCTCATTCTGAGCCAGGATAGCCTGGATAGCTCTGACACTATCGAGCACCGGCAGATGTAAATCCATTAACACCAGATCAGGCAAAGCAGTTTTACACAAATTTACTACTCCCTGACCATCTCGTGCCAAATCAATAGCTTTGATATTTTCTTCTTTATCAAGAAAGGCTTGCAACTTTTTGGCAAAAGTTTTATCAGGATGAGCAATGAGTACTCGAATTTGTTTGTCCATAGGAGTAACTTTACACACTTAAAACATTCGCGCAGAGAAACGGAATGTATAAAACTGTTTTACTTTTATTTAGCCACTTTTGAACCAAGACCAATATTTGGCAGATCCATCAGTTCTGCATCAAGATCGAAACCCGCTTTGACTTCACAGGCTATGACCTGTTCCCACCAATTGGGAAAGTATTGTTTGAGTGTGACTATATACCACCCTGTTGCAATAACGATCAGATCGATACTTAGCCAAATAAATATTAGCTGCAACCACCAAACCACTGAACACCTCAATTCATCCACATTTATCTCCACATAAAGCAGTAGAGATAGACCCTATATTTATTGTTTTGATTATAGGGGATTATTTGCTAAATTTACAGTGGCAAAAGTACCGCCTTTTTTTTGACAAAAAGTACTTAGCAGTTATGCCCCAAAGTACCATGAAAGAAAAAACACCCTGTTAAAGGGTGTTTTCAATATCATTTAGAGGGGTAAGTTACTGTTTTTGAACCAGACCATCCCGCACGGCACGGATGGCTGCCTCGGTACGGTTATTAACCTGAAGTTTCTGAAAAATAACCGAGAGGTAATTTTTGATAGTTCGTTCAGATAAGTTCAGATCGGCGGCAATATCTCTGTTGCTGGCCCCAGCTGTTACCAGCGTTAAAATTCGACGTTCTTGCTCGGTTAAGGGTTGTAATTTTGGCAGGCTTTCTTCTTCCTTGTCGGCCAGCCGGCGAAATTCGCCCAACAACCGAGTAGTCATCTCGGCATCAATGACCGCTTGGCCTTTATGAACAGCTCTGATAACCTCCAGCAATCGTTTGGAACGAGTATCTTTGAGCAGATAGGCTTTAGCGCCGGCCTTGAGCGCCTCAAAAATGTAGGCATCCTGCGGGTACATGGTCAAAATGATTATCCCTACTGCTTCATCATTTTGAAGAATCGTGCGGGTAGCCTCAACGCCATCAATCACCGGCATGTTAATATCCATCAAAATAACCGTCGGTTTGAGTTCAGCGGCCAATTTCACCACTTCCAAACCATCTTCAGCTTCTCCCACAATTTTAATATCATCTTGATCTTCCAATAAGGAACGGATTCCTTCTCTAAAAAGGGAGTGATCATCAGCCAGCAAGACTCTTATATTGCTCATAATTAGCCTGCCTCAAATTGTTTAATTTCCACTGGTTAAGCTGACCTGCAAAGGTAGCTGGGCAAAAATACGAGTACCTCTATGTCGTTGGCTATCTACAACCAGATGTCCTCCAATCTGCTGGGCTCGCTCTCGCATTGAGGTTAAGCCTAAGCCTCTACTACGCCGTTTTTTTGCATGACCCTGGCTTGATTGTTCGGAATGGAGAGGCTGGTCTGGATCAAAACCCCGTCCATCATCCTGAACTTCCAGTGTTACCCAATGTCTATCTTTAACTGCAACCTTAACCCATAGTTGGGTGCATTGAGCATGCTGCCGGGCATTTGACAAAGTTTCCTGCAAAATACGGTAAAGGCTGCTTTCTACCTCTGGCGATACCTCCTCGACCTCACCTTCAATGATACACGTGGTTTTCAAGTTCCAACGTTGGCCAAACTCGGTAACGAAGTTTTTTATTACTTCAAAAAGCGATTTACCTTCCAATTCCACCGGTCGCAAATCAAAGATATTGCGCCGCAGCTCCTCAATATTCTGTTTTAATAGCGCACTGATCTGCTCAAGCTGCTGCTCTAGTTTACCACCTTCTTCGACCATGTTCAAGCAGCGATCTACCTGAATTAGAAGATAAGCCAGATTTTGAGCTACACCGTCGTGCATATCGCGGGCCAAACGTGTCCGTTCTTCAACAATGGCTATCTCTCGAGTTTTTTGTAAAAGCCGGGCATGTTCAACAGCACTGGCTACTTGAAAAGCCAGAGACTCTAGAGTTTCAAGATCGCTCTCATCAAAAGCATGGGCTGCCCGACTCGCTATCAGAATGAGGCCAATAGTTTTGCCGCCGGTAATTAGGGGGGCCAGCATAGCCGAGTTCATGGAGTCAGCCGCCTCACGCAAATCAAGATGGTACAGATTTTGGGTCTCAACATGGTTAAGCATAAAAGGCCTGCTCTCGGTAATTACCTGACCGAGCGGCCTGTGAGTATTAATTTTAAGGGTTAAATGAATAGGAGTCAGTTCAGAAGGATTAGCCCGACCTTTTTTTCTGGTTTTTGGGCGGGCTTCAGCCGGGTCATAAATCTTACTAAGGGTCAGGTTAGAACCGTCAAGCAAACCGATAACCACTTCTATCTCATCTTGTGGTTCACTCTCCGGGGTAAAGATCTGGCTAATATCACGTCCTACAACGGTCAATAATTTGTCCAGGTCGAGACCCTGGCTAACCACCTGGCTGATTTTTTTGATGGCCTGCAGTCGCTCTGTCCGGGCATAAACGGTGCGTTCCAGCTTATCGGAATAGGCGTGGATTTGATTAAAAAGTTGGGCATTTTCAACTGCCCCGGCCATTAATTGGCTGAGGGCATTAAGCAAATGTAAATCATTAGCATTAAAATCGCCGATTTGCTTGTTTATTAATGTAACCAGGCCAATAATAATTCCCCGCGTTTTGAGCGGCGCAACCAGCATGGTATTGATCTGTCTATTGAGAAGGTGATCCAACTCGGTAAACAAATTCGGCTGTTCAGGTGTAAGCTTAAACAAACGCGGCACGCCTTCAAAAATAGCCTGCTCAAATACTTTAAGGCGAATATCTAATTTTAGCCCCATAACCTCCGTGGCTCCTGTGCCACTGGCGGCCGCCAGAGTTAAAAAATCATCACTTCTATCTACCAGCAGCACATACCCATTCTCGGCTAATAAGGCGATACACACTCCCTCGGTGATAACTGCCAAAAGCTCATCGAGAGCGATGGTTGAGGTCAGGGCCTGGCTGGCGTCGTGCAAAACGGCCAGATCACGCAAACGCTGCGCCAGGTCGCGGTACAGGCGGGCATTAGCCAGGGCTGTTGCTGCTTGACTGGCCAGACTATTCAAAGTCCAGAGATCGTGATCGCTAAAACCATGCACGTAATTTTGGCTAACATCAATAACCGCCTCAACCTGATTTTCGACATAAATAGGGACAACCAATTCAGACTTCACTTCCAGCCCGTCCCCCAGAGAACCGTTCCGCTCCTGGCTGGTATCATTGATCAGAATAGAAGTGCCTGTTTTGACGGCTTTGCTAATCAAGCCCTCGTCAATGTTTTGCCGATAACGACCCGGAACAAGGGTGGAGGGTGCTTTGCCATAGATGGCTTTCAAAATCAGGGCAGAACGAGTTTCGTCAATCTGCCAAATCGCTACCTGGTCATAATGCAGTCGCTCGAAAATAGCCTGGGCCAGCGCCTCAAAGAGGTTGTTCATTTCCAGAATGGTCGAAATTTCGCGGCCAACTTCATTGATAAGCTTAAGCCGGGTTGCCTGATCCTCCCACTCTTCAAAAAGCTGGGTGTTTTCTACCGCAATGGCAATTTGGTAGGCCAGGGTAAACACATAGCGGGCATCGGTATCGGTAAAGGCATTTGGCTCGTTTTTATCCAGGGTCAACACCCCTACCACCCGATCTTTATAGATAAGCGGCACCCCTAACCAGGAACGGATACGACTCAATTCAGGTCGGGGTTCCCAGTATTCACTTTGACTCACATCGTTGATGATAAGGGGCAACTTATTCTTTACCACATGCCAGGCTGAATTTTTTTCATTTTTCCAGTAGATATTCATCCCCCGCTTGTGTTCCGAAAAACCCCGCGAGGCGGCTGCCTCCAAAAAGTCACCCTTCAAAAGCAGCAGGGTGGCGCTGTCAAAGGCAATAGTTTTGTAGATTTGAGCCAGGATTTCATCCATCAGGTGCTCTAAATCCAGGCTGGTGCCAATGAGGGCGCTAATGGCATTGAGCGAAGCCAGGCGTTGGTTGGCCTGGTTCAAAGCTGCAATTTGAGACTCAAACTGTTTAACAGCCTTTTCATCCGAGGGTGGAGTTAGAAATTCGGGTGAGACTGGGAGGGGAGGCAATAAGGTTTGGACCTTTTGTAATAGAGCCTCAACCTGGAGAGGTTTACTCAAAAAGCCGCTGATGTTGCTAATGAGATTCTGAACCTGGTCACGTTCAGCCTTATCGTGCCCAATGACCAGAATAGGCGTTTGCGGCATAAACATTTTCAAGCGGGCTACCAGCTCGTGCCCTTCGATATCAGGCAGCGCCAAATCAATTAAAATTAAGTCTGGCTGAATCATGGCACAATATTGAACCGCAGTCGGGCCATCACCGGCAATGACCACATTGTATTGGCGGCCCAAAGCGCTTTGAATTAACCGCTGGGCCACCTGATCGCAATCAACATATAAAACAGTAGCCATAAAATAATTTTACGTCAATATACCTGTTAATACAAGGGGTAATATGGTCTTAAAAAAAAAGCTTTTGACCGTTTTTCCAACCGTTTTCCTATAAATTTCAAACCCGTTTCAAATCCAGATATGTTATTACTAAAGTAACGATTGTATCTTTAACAAGCGAGGCCATAGCGCCGCCCATACTCTGAGAACCGCTAATCCATGATCAAATGCCACCTGTGCCAGACAACTCACGTAGCCAACACCATTTTTTGCGACGAGTGTGGAACTTACCTGTTAGGTGAGGAAAATCGGGAAACTGACCCTTTGGATGCCGGGACCATTAATTGGGTAGGCGGAACAGCCTATCCTTATGTGGGTTCACCCTTGGTGCAGAATGGACGAACCCTGCTGCTTTGTTTGAAAATTGGCGATAACAAGCGAGAAGTGGAGATACCGCTCAATAAATTCATTAGCCTGGGGCGCATGGACCCCACCGCCAATATCTTCCCTGAGATTGATCTGACCCACGATGGCGACCTGGCTAAAAGCGTCTCTCGACGTCACCTCAGTATTTACTGGCAAAACGGAACTATCTTTATCGAAGACTTGGGCAGCATCAACGGAACCTTTGTCAATGGTTGCCGCTTGGCCCCCTACCTACCTGAAAGGCTCAACGATGGCGACCTTCTGCAATTGGGCCGGCTGCTCATAGAAGTAAAATTCCAGAGTATTTAAAACCGGGGATCAAGCCGCCTTTTTTTCCAGGTGAATCACCATCCGAATTTCATTGCGGCCTGGCCGGGCGACGACTGCCACCTCATCCATCAACTGTTTGATTAAAAACATACCCCAGCCACCCTCATGACCGGGGCGATCTGGGCGCTCTCCGGAGATTGCCGGGATAGGTTGGCGTCCCTGATCCACCACATTTAGAGTCAAAGCGTTATCCTGAATAGTCAATTCAACCAGCACTTTGATCTCAACGTTGGATTGATTGCCATGCTCAATGGCATTGGTCACGGCCTCGCTGACCGCCGTCTTCAAATCCTCAATCCGATCTGGCGAAAAACCCATGCGTTGGGCTACGGTCGCCGCCGCCGCCATGGGGATTTTCTCGTAACCTAGCTCGCTGGGAATGTAGATTTCAACCACCTTATCATTTTTTTTAGCCATGTTCGGTATCCACGGGGCGTTCGGATGAGTCTGCGAGTGAGTCGAGATAATTCTGTAAAATTACGGCCGCGGCGGCGGCATCTATGGCTATTTTTTTTTGCCCGCGTATGGCCAAATACGCAGCAGCATCAACCGTCGAATAACGCTCGTCAAAATATTCGATGGGGATTGACAAAGTGACTGCCATCGCTTCGGCGTAGCGTTGAACCCGGCGGGCCTGTGGCCCAATTTCCTCTGGATCGCTGAGCGAGTAAGGCAGCCCCACAATGATCCGCTCGATTTTCAACTCCGTTATCAAGTGGCCCAGCCGGGCAAAATCCTCCGCTTTTGACTTACGCTGCAAGACACTGTGAGGTGTGGCCAAAATACCGCTGTCGCTTACCGCAATACCAATACGGCGCTCCCCAATATCTAAAGCCATCAAACGCATGCTGACTCAGTCGCCATCGGCTACCAGCACCACTGCCTCTTTGATGACTACCTCAATGCGATACGATAAGTAGGGCAGCCGCCCCAACCATTCCACAAACCAATCGGGCTGTAACTCCACCCCCGGCACGGTCGCCAGGTCATACTGCTGGTTTAACAGGTTTTGGGCGTCCCCAATCGGCAGCCAGACAATATCTCCGGCGACTTCATGCTTATCAATCACCGGCACTGCCAACCCCGAAGCGATGATGCGAAAGGTAACGGTTTGATCGGTGATGTCCAATACCTCGCCGGCCCCAAAATGCAGCCCCCTGGTATCCAACTCGTAGCCCGGCGGCACTTGCGCTTCCAGGGCGGCCAGGGCCAGGCGGTTGGCATTGTAGCCCCCCACCACCGTACCCCGCACTACGGCCTGCATTTCACCGCCAAACGTATCGGAAAAATCCCCGGCAAACTCGCGGTATTTTATATCCAGCACAATCACCTGGAGCGTTTCCGGCGAGATGAACTCCTGCTCGGCTAAAGACTCTTGAAGCTGCCTCAAGCCTTCCTGTTGAATCTGCTGGCGTAGATAAGCCTCCAGGCGAGCCTTATCATCCTGCACCACAATTTTGGCCGGCTCCATGGAACCGCCTGAAAACGCCTGCTCATTAATTACCCGCGCACGCAGCCCCAGAGCAGGATCTTCAAAACTATTTACCTGGCCAGCCCGCACATTGCTATCCGGCCCAGGCTCAGCCGCAATCACCAACGTCGGAGTTGAAGTAGCACCCACTCCCGGCGGAATAGTTACAGTGTAAGCTGTCAAAAATTGAAGCGGCTGCCCTGCCGAAGTGGAAAGAGTGGTGCTGACCGGAATAAGCTGCGCTTGTTCGGTCCGGTTGATAAAAGTGACAGTTCCCTCGGCCCTGCCTACGGGAGCCAGCTCGGTCTGGGTTGTCTCAATTTCACCCGACAGAGCCAGTTCCACCTGCGCCGTCCGGGCCGGAAAGGTGAGCGTTTTAAAGTCAACTGATTTGACCGTAGGATCGGCCTTAACCACCAGGTTGGTTTCCAGCGGCTTGGCGACGGGAATCAGCGTAACAGTAGCCCGGGGGACCAAAGCAAAAACACTCACCACCAGCGCCAACGCCAGAACAACTACCAGAATCAACGCCCCAAGCTGCTGCCAGATGTTAATTCGCCCGCTGCCTTGAATAACCCGATATTTTTTGCGTTTGGTTCTTTTGCCCGCCCTGTTTTCAACCTCTACCGGCATTGGCACAACCGGCGGCAAGGTTGTTTCCGGTGTAGCCACCGGCGTTTCCGCCGTAACCCAGCCCGACCATTTAGCAAGCTGTAGATTGCCAAAGGCTTTCACCCCCGCCTCCCTGGCAAAATCCCGCACCGTCGGGTCATCGCTCACCATCGCCAGTTCAACCGCCCTGCTTTGCACTGCGCGGGCCAGCAGCTTCATATTAACCAGACTTTGCAGCGCCTTATTTTTGCGCGGGACAACCAGCAGCAGCCGCTTGACCCGCCCATTTTCAGCCAGAGATGGGGTCAAGGCAAAATCCACTCGACTTCTGATAGACGTAATATCGTCTGTACCTTCCAACTTGATAACAATCTGTTCCATAAAAATAAGAGATAAGAATTACCCAACGGACTTAATTCGTTCCCAAACCAAGTAACCGTCCAGAAATAACTTTGCGTTTGTCGGGAGATTAGAGATTAAATAATCTCCAATCTCTGATCTCCCAATGGGAACGAGTTAAGAGGCTTCTAATTTCTTAATCTCTTGCTACTCCTTACTTACTTACTCAGGCAAGCCAACAACGAGGCTGACTGCCAACCCGTATAAATTATAATCCAAATTTTCGGTTAAATCCTTAGCTCCCGTCAAAACCTGATTGCCCAGCCAGGCTACTTCCGGCGCACGCTGGAATGGGGCCGGATCAGAACGAAGCAGTTTGTCCAGTCCCGGCAGCAAGCTTCCCCCGCCGGTCAAATATATTTTCCAGGGTAACGCTCTCTCCCCCGCAACCTCAGCCAAAAACTCCATTATCGCATCATACCAGCGGCAGCGCCCCCCACGTCCGTGGCCCTCAAGCTGACTTACTTCGGAATCAGGCAGTCCACCGGCTGACCAGGCCCGCTTCAATTTTTCAGCCTGGGTCGTTTCCAAACTCATGGCCTGGGCCAGACTTTGGGTAAAAAATGCTCCGCCAAACGGGGTAGACCCGGCTGCCACCAAGGCATTGTCTCGAATTAAACAAATATCTGTCCCTGACAGGCCGATATCCAGAATGATCGCTTCGGCGTAAGGGGTTATCGCCGCCAGTCCCTGCGCCGCCGCCACCACATTGGCCACTTCCAAATCCAGCCGATTCGCCAGCACTTGCAGCGCCCGCAACGCTCCCGCCTGAGCCGCCACCCCAAAAACGGAAAACGACACTTCCTGGCCGGTCAAGCCCAGCCCTTCCAGCACCAAATGCTCATCCAGCCGAATCCCGGCATCGGTCACAGCCAGAGCTTGCCACTGCCCCCCTTCGACCGGCAAGCTGGCTAAACTCTGGCGCACCAACCGTTCGGCCCTGGCCCTAAGGCCGGACAACTCTTTGGGTGTGATTGGTTCATGGGGTTTGGGCCGGGTCTGCTGGACGGTAAACAACTTCCCCACCGTTGCCCGACCCGCCAGGGCAAAAATCACATCATCAGGTACAATTTTATGACCAACTATTCTCTCTGTACTATCCTCGGCCTGAGTGAGCGCAGCATTAACCGGAGCCGTCACCGCTGCGGCCTCGAGCCGCCCACCGGTGATATCGTGGCCGCCGGTCTCGGCCAGGCCATACCCAATAATTTCGACTTCTCCTGTCTCCGGCGCTACCCGCGCCACCAGCGCCTTGACCGTATCCCGACCAATGTCAACCAGGCTGTAAACCGTCGGTCTGTGTTTGCTCCTTTGAGGAAACCGGCGCAGGAATTGCATAGATGGTCTAAAATTTCAATTAGCAGAGATTACCGATATACCTCCCGCCGATGTCTAATACGCAGAACCGTGACCATACGCTTTTCATCATCAATTTCATAAATAACGCGATAATCTCCTACTCGGATCCGCCATTCGTTTTCTACGCCACGCAACTTGGTAACACCAGACGGACGTGGATCGGTTGTTAAAGTTAGCAACTGTTTTGCCACCGGCCGCTGCCAGGTAGCCTCAAGGTGACGCAAATCACTTTTGGCCGTTTTGCCCAGCACAACTTGGTAAGTCATTGAGGGGTGGCATCTTCTTCCAATTCAATCTCCAGTTCAGCCAAAATTTCGGCTAATGGTCTGCAGGGATCATCTCCCTGTTCCGCTCTTGCCTCTTCGGCTAACAAATGATCCACCGCATCTTGTAGATATTTGGGCAATAATTCCCAATCTACATTATCCACCAAGAAACGGAGAAAAGTTTGATAATCGGCATAACTAAGAATGACCTCGACAGTTTCGCCTCGATCATTTTGCACCATTTTGGGAGGAATATTGAAAGTGACAGCAGCTTCTTTAATTTTTTTACCCATTCTGTCAACCTAAATACATTAATGCCGCTTTTGGGATCAGCCGGTTATCCTATCGCCTCGCTGACCAAACTATCTACCTTTGCCAGCGCATCGCCCAAATAGGCTGCATCCTTGCCGCCGGCCTGAGCCATCGTCGGTTTGCCGCCGCCGCCCCCGCCAACCACCTGAGCCACTTCTTTGACCAGCTTGCCGGCATGCAGCCCGCGTTTGACCAGATCATCCGTTACAGTGGCAATAATAGTTGGCTTGCCTTCCAAGACAGCCCCCAAAACCACCACACCCGAACCGAGTCGGTCCCGGAACCAGTCGCTCATTTCGCGCAGCAGGGTTACATCGGGTGTGTCCACTTGCAGCGAGACCACTTTGATACCTTTAACCTCGTGGGTTTTGGCTAAAAGTCGTTCAAATTCAACCCGCGCCAACTTGCGCTGCAATTCGCGCAATTTCTTCTCCTGCTCCTGCACCTGAGCCATCAGCGCAATCGAGCGGCGATACACCTCTTCCGGGGATACCCCCAAAAAGGCCGCTGTTTGCTCCAGTGTGACCAACCGGCCCTGGATCAACTCTTGCGCCGCCCGCCCGGTGACAGCCTCGATGCGACGCACCCCTGCCGCCGCGCTGCCTTCACTGATAATATGCAGCCCTCCAATTTGAGCGGTTCTTTCCACATGAGTGCCGCCGCACAATTCACGGCTGTAAGCCTGGCCGTCAGCTCCAATCTGCACCACCCGCACCGTGTCGCCGTACTTTTCGCCAAACAGGGCCATAATCTCGCCGCTGGCAATGGCTTGTTTCAAAGCATTGTAACTTTTCTGGGTGGCCTTGACCGGAAAATCAGCCAGAATCGCTTCGTTCACCGCTCGCTCAATCTCGTCCAGTTCCGATTGGCTGACCATTTGGGTATGGCTAAAGTCAAACCGCAGCCGATCCGGGGCTACCAATGAGCCGGCCTGGGCCACATGATCACCCAGCACCCGGCGCAGTTCGCGGTGCAGCACGTGGGTGGCGGTGTGATTGCGCATAATATCCCAACGGCGCTCATAATCCACAATGGCCCAGGCCGGGTCTCCACTGCTGATAACACCTTCGGTGACAATCCCCCGATGGACAATTAACCCGTTAACCGGCTTGGACACCTCGCTGACTTCCATCGCCCATTTGGAGGTATTTTCGGGGTTGGCGTAGTGGACAATTTCGCCCACATCCCCCACCTGGCCGCCCGACTCGACGTAGAAAGGGGTCGCTGCCAGCACCAGCTCGATTTTTTGCCCTTCCCCAGCATTGGGCGCCACCGTCCCATCGCGCAAAATGGCGACTACCGAACTGGGCAGTTCGGTCCCATCGTAGGGGTTGTAAACCACGCCGCTTTCGGGCAATTTGCCTTCGCTTTTGAGTCGATCAAATAACCCGGCGTAGATTTGCAGCGCATCCACCGCAATTTCACCAATCTTGTCGCCGCCCGATATCTCGGTGTGGCGATCAAACGCCTTCTGGTAGCCGGCTTCGTCAATGCTGAAGCCATACTCTTCGTCGGCAATGATGCGGGTCAAATCCTTGGGGAAGCCATAGGTGGCGTAAAGCTTGAAGACATCGTCGCCGGGGATTTGATTTTTGCCCGCCGCCTTCAATTTTTCGACCAGTCCGGCGATGAGTTCCAGGCCGTTGGTAAAGGTTTTCAGGAAACGTTCTTCTTCCTGGGTAATCACGTTGAGGATAAATTGGCGGCGGGCCTTCAGTTCGATGTAATGGTCGCCCATCTCCTCGATCACTTTTTCGGCGATTTTAGCCAGGAAGGGGCCTTCAAAGCCGGCCAGCCGGCCATACCGCGCCGCTCGCCGCAAAATGAGCCGCAGCACCGAGGCTCGCCCTTCGTTACCGGGCATGACCCCATCGCCAATCATAAAGGTGATGGCCCGGCCGTGGTCGGCAATCACCCGGTAGGCGATTAGATGCTCCTGCATCTGCGCCTCAGAATGGCCCAGCAGCGCCTGGATGTGGCGCATAATCGGCATAAACAGGTCGGTTTCGTAATTGGCCCGCTTGTGCTGCACCACCGAGACAATTCGCTCCAGGCCCATGCCGGTATCCACGCCCGGTTTGGGCAGCGGCGTCCGCGTGCCGTCGGCCGCCTGGTTGAACTGCATAAAGACCAAGTTCCAGATTTCCAGCCAGCGCTCGCAGCCGTTATCCAAAAACACCGAGCAATCGGGCCGGCCGCAGGTGCAAAACTCTTTGCCCCAATCATAATGTAGTTCTGAGGTAGGGCCGCAGGGGCCAACATCGGCCATTTGCCAGAAGTTGGTTTTATCGCCCATACGATAGACCCGCGCCGGGTCAATGCCCATCTCTTTGGTCCACAGGTCAAAGGCTTCGTCATCATCGGTGTGGACGGTGTAGTAGAGCCGGTCGGGGGAGAGGCCAAACACTTTGGTCAAACATTCATAGGCAAAGCGAATGGCGTCGCGCTTGAAGTAGTCGCCCAGGGAAAAGTTGCCCAGCATCTCGAAAAAGGTGTGGTGGCGCGGCGAAGGACCAACATTTTCCAAATCGTTATGCTTGCCGGAAACACGCATGCACTTTTGCGAAGTGGTGGCCCGTTTGTAAGGCCGCTCTTCCAACCCCAGAAAGGCATCCTTAAACTGGACCATCCCGGCATTGGTAAAAAGCAGGGTCGGGTCATTCGCCGGCACCAGCGAAGAACTGGGCACAATGATGTGTTTATTTTCTTCAAAGTAATCTAAAAACGCCTGCCGAATTTGGGCGCTGGTCATCGTCATAGGATTTTACCTCTGGGGGAGTAAGGGGTAGGGAGTAAGGAGTAGGGAGTAGGGGAAAAAAAACCCTTACTACCTACTACCTACTCCCTACTCCCATTTTGCTACTAAATTCTAGTCTAATTGGGGGGGGATGTCAATTAAGATGGATTTAGCGCAGGTTAGAGGGTCAATGCCCAAAATCCTATTTCTTCTCAATCCAAATACGGGTATAATCTTGAAACGTCAGGCAGTATATCCGCACAGCTTATATTATTAAAATCCAGGCGAATAGATAGCATCTCAGATTAAGCATGGGAAAACAGATTCGATTTTTGGCCCTGCTGCTGGCAATTAGCTTTGCCCTGACCACCTCGCTGTTTTGGGTGTATGAGCACCCGGTTAACCCTGGCATCGAGTCCTTTGGCGATGTGATCTGGTGGTGGGTGGTCAGTTCCACGACGGTAGGCTACGGCGATATTGCGCCCCACACTACCCAGGGGCGGATTGCCGCCGCTATTACCTTTATTGTCGGCATCTACCTTTACACCAATTTCATCACCCTCACCGCCAATTCGGTGGACCAGTTTGTTAACCGTGACCGGCTCGGTATGGCTCCGATCAAGGCCAAAAACCACCTGGTTATCTGCGAGTACACCGCCTTTGCCGACGAACTGCTGCAAGTGCTGCATTACTACCCAGAATTGGCCGAGCGGGAGGTCGTGATTATCTCTGATCTGGTCACGGTCAACCCCTATCCGCAGCACCATTTTGTGCGCGGCGTGCCGATCAGCCCGGCGGCACTACAGCAAGCCAATATCGGCGAGGCGGCCTACATTTTTGTTTTTGCCAACGCCCGTTTTCAGGAGCCTGACCTAAAAACGCTGCACACCGTGTCGCGCATCCAAAAGCTGAATCATCACGCCACCATTTTTGTCGAGATGCACAAGCCCAAATCCGAATTTACCGAGCACCTGCTTGGCCCGATTGTCGTCCTCGATAGCAAAAAGCTGTTGGAGTCGGTGCTACGCCACGAAGCCCTCGATTTATCGGCCTATTTCCCCCGCGCCGACGTGCCCGCCCCAGTTGCTGCTCCCCGCGAAGCGGTGTCCGAGGGATAAAAAGCAGAGATCACAAAGCTTGCTTTGTGTTCAATAAAGACCCAAAGCAAGCTTTGGACTCCTCCTAAAACAAAAAGCCCCGCTCGATTGGCGAGGCTTTCAAACATGGTGAAGAAGGCTAGATACTGTCAACGACGGTTCGCGTGCGCCGTTCCTTTTTGAAGCGGCTGCGAAAATGGGTGACAGCTTTCCGCACCGCCGGCAAACGCAGGATGAGCAGTAACCCCACTGCCGCCCCGTACAACAGCGGCTCGCGGATATCGGACTTGACCAGCCAGACATAATGAATGACGGCCAAAATGCCGGCCAGGTAAACCCAGCGATGCAGCCGCTTCCAGTTTTTGCCCAACCGGCGCATCCAGCCCTGGGTCGAAGTGGCGGCCAGCGGCAGCAAAATCAAAAAGGCGGCAAATCCAACCAGGGCGTAACGCTTTTCAAAAATCGCCTCATATAACAGCCCCCAATCAAAGCCATAATCCAACCCAATAAAAATCAGAAAGTGGAGACTCACATACATAAAAGCGTACAAGCCCAGCGGCTTACGCAGCGGCAGCACCTGCTTGAACCCAAACAGCGTATTCACCGGGGTGCAGGCCAGCGACAGAACCAGCAAAATCAAGGCCGGCTTGCCGGTGCGAAAGGTAATATCCTGGATGGGATTGACCGTCAGATTATCGAACCAGTAATCCCACACCAGCCAGGCCAGCGGCGTGACCGCCCCGAGGTGCGTTAAAATACGCAGCCAGTTTTTTCTTAGTGTGTCCATTAAACGCCTTCAGCTTAAAAATTAGAAAAAAAGAAATAAGAAACTTTTCTTCATCTCGTTCCCAAACTGAGTTTGGGAACGAGATGAGGAATGTTTACCCCTTACTTCCTACTCCCTACTCCCTACTCCTAGTAATTCGCCCTCAAATCCATATCCTTATAAAGGTAAGCCACTTCCTCTTCGTAACCATTGAAAGGCAGGGTATCGCGCCGGCCAAACTCACCGATACGGCGCTCGCTGGCCTGCGACCAACGCGGGTGATCTACCATGGGATTGACGTTGGCGTAAAAGCCGTACTCGTTGGGCGCAGCCGCCATCCACAGCGAAGTCGGCTGTTCGGCCACCAGCTCAATTTTGACGATAGACTTAATGCTCTTGAAGCCGTACTTCCACGGCACCACCAGGCGAATCGGTGCGCCGTTCTGCGGCAGCAGTTCCTTGCCGTACAACCCGGTGGACAAAATCGCCAAATCATTCATGGCTTCATCCAGGCGCAGCCCTTCGGCATAAGGCCAGGTGTACCAAGCGCTATTCTGGCCAGGCATTTGCTCCGGATCGTACAAGGTTTCAAAGCGAACATACTTGGCCGGCGAGGTTGGCTCAACCTCTTTCAGCAGTTCGGCCAGGGGAAAGCCCTGCCAGGGAATGACCATAGACCAGGCCTCGACGCAGCGCAGACGATAAATTCGCTCTTGCTGGGTAAATTTCTTGAGGATATCTTCAAAGCCATAGGTCATCGGCTTGTTGACCAAGCCACCGACCTCAACCGTCCAGGGCGAAGTTTTGAAATCTTTGGAAAGTGAAGCCACGGCCTCTTTGCTGGTCGAGAACTCGTAATAATTGTTGTAATTGGTAACAGACTCAAAGGGCGTCAGGGCATCCCCTAGCTCGTCGGCGGTGGCGCTGATTTTCAGGTCTTTGGGCGTGTCTTCTTTCACCGCGCCACACGCCGCCAGCAGCGCCGAACTGGCCGCCAACGCCCCAATCCCGACCATAAATTTACGCCGGGATAGATAGATATGCTCGGGGGTAATTTCAGATGAGCGAATTTTTATCATAATACCTCCTCACACCAGGATAGTCTGGCAAGCTGAACTTTCGTTACGTTGGAGATTAAAATAATCTCCAATCTCTAATCTCCAACTGTCCTGACTATAAGCCAACTTTATTACCAAATTATTAAGCGGTCTAAATTGGGATAGTCCGCCTCTTAAGTGTTGGTAAGTGCTCTGAGGTAAAATCTGCCACGAATTTCACGAATTAACACAAATTTTTATCCTTATATTTGTGAAAATTCGTGCCATTTGTGGCTAAAAAATAGCCAACAACACTTTACAGGGGGACTACCTAAATTGGCAACAACTTCCAAAATTGGTATCATGCTGCTGATATTGGGTGATAAACTCTGGAGTCGGTCAATGTTTCAGCCAAAAAGGCAGCGCAGTGTGGTGGAGGTCATTGTCCGCATCATCATTATGGCGCTGCTGGTTTTTTCTTTCATTGCCATTGTTATCGTCACCGCCATCACGTTGCTCACCGGCGACACGCTGGCGGGCAATCCGGCGGCTATTTTTGGCGACACCCCCCGTCCTCAACCCGGCCCAACCCCAACCATTGCCCCGTTGGCGGCGGTCACCCCCGGTCCGGTTGAGTTGACCCCCTTTCGCAGCGTAGCCCTGGGCTTTACCGCCGATTATCCCGCCGGCTGGCGCAAAAAGGAAACCGCGCTGCGGGTCGTCTTTGCCCCCACCGTAGCCGGGCTTGAACCGGGCCAGTTGGCCGAACCGTCCCTGTGGGTCGGCATTCCCGCCGACGGCAGCTTTGAACCGGCTCAAATTCTTGCCAATATTTTAGCCGACTTTCCAGCCAATACCAAACGCTCCAGTGAGGGTATGGCTACGGTCGCCGGAAACTCCTGGACGATGACAGATTTATCGTTTGAAGATGTGGCGGCCGGTCAGCCGGGCGTGGCCAGGGTGGCCACAGCCAGCCACAACGAGGTCGGCTACTTTGTGGTGGCCGTGGCTTCAGCAGAACAGTGGCCGGCTGCCAAAGCGGTGTTTCAAGCCCTGCTCAACAGTTTCCGCTTTACCCAGGAAGCCGTCATCCGGCCCACCGACGCCAGCCCGCCGCCCACCCCCACCCCCAGCCCCACCCCACGCGTCTACATTGTCCAATCCGGCGACACCCTGGGCGGCATTGCCTTGCAGTTCGGCGTCACCATCGAGGCGCTGGTCACTCGCAACGGTCTGGAAGATGAGCGATTCATTCGCAGCGGGCAGAAGTTGATTATTCCGAATAAGAGAAAGTAAGGGCTGGAGGATTGGAAGGCTGGAAGGTTGGTAAAAATCCAGCCTTCCAGCCTTCCATTAAATTATTAATGAACCACCCTATTCAACCTGGAATTAAAGCAGTTCTTTTTGATTGGGATATGACCCTGGGCGCGGCGCTGGGCAATATCTCTTCGGTGGAGCGGACAGCGGCGCTGCTGCGGCATGTCGGGTTAAACTATTCTATCGAAGCCATCGAGTCCGCCAGAACGCAGCGCCAGGCCCGCATCGAACAGGGGCAGTTACCCGGCCCTCTGGCCCCTCAAACCAAAGATGGCTTGATTGTTTACTACCAGCAGCTTTTGGCCCTCTTGGATCACCCGCAGCCATCGGCTGACTTGGGGGAGCAGGTTTATAATGCCTACGCTCATCTGCCCTTTGTTTTTTACCCGGACACCCTGCCCACTTTTCGCGCGCTGGTGGCGCAAGGCGTCCACCTGGGTATTATCACCAATCACTCGCCCGCCATCAGGCCGGTCATCGAAGCGGAACTGGGCGTCTTTGTCGTCCCGGGAGCTATTCTCATCAGCGGCGAGATAAATCTCTACAAACCCGAACCGGCTATTTTTAGACAAGCAGCAGCCCAACTTCAGACTCCCATTGGGCATTGTTTATACGTGGGCGACAATCTGGAAGTGGACGCCCTCGGCGCGGTTGGCGCCGGGTACGGTCTCGGCCTGTGGTGCGACCGTTCCGCCCAGCCCCCACCGAAAAATCTACCAGATGGAGTTCACCGCATCACCGATTTGGAGCAGGTCATCCCTTATGTAGTAGACGGTAGACAGTAGACGGGAAAAAGCTGATGAGGCCATTCCAAGACCCAAATCGGTCAATTCGTCTTGCGTCACGCAAACGGAACACGCAAGACGCAAGACGGATTAAATAACTAACCGTTGAAAGAACCACCATGCCTTCCGCAAAAACCGCTTTGACCCAAGAGTTGGACCGGCCCGACGCGCAGCTTAACCTGGCGCGAGCAGCCCTGCTAATTTCTGAACACATCAATCAGGTTTCCAACCTTACCTCCCCTTACCTGGCCCGGCTCGACGACATGGCCGAGCAGGTTCGGCCCGCCCTCGGCCTGGCCTCAACCGCTGAGGAAAAAGTCACGGCGCTGACCCATTACCTGTTCCGCGAATTAGGATTTCACGGCAACAGCGAAAATTACTACGACCCCGACAACTCGTTTCTCAACCGGGTTCTGGAGCGGCGCACAGGCATCCCTATAACTTTGAGTGTGATTTGTCTGGAAGTCGGCTGGCGGCTGGGGTTGCCCCTGGCCGGCCTGGGCTTGCCGGGACACTTTATTATCGGCTACGGCCTGCCGGAAGCACCCATCTATCTCGACCCTTTCAACCGAGGCGTCCGCTTGAGCGAGAACGACTGCCTGGCCTTGTGCCGCGTGCCCACTTCGCAGCGGTTGGCTTTCCGAGAACAATTTTTAGCGCCGGTCTCCAAAAAAGCCATTTTATTCCGCATGCTCCTGAATCTGAAGCAGATTTATCTCAAACAGGAACGCTGGGAACGAGCCTATCGCACCCTCGACTTGATGCTGCTGGTTCAACCCAACCAGGTTGACGAATTGAAAGAGCGCGGCCTTGTTGCCTACCGCCTCAACCGGCTGCGCCAGGCCACTTTTGACCTGCAACGCTATCTTTACCTCAGGCCCAATGCCCCCGACTCCAAATGGCTGCACCAGCATTTGGAGATGATTGAAGAAAAATTGAGCCGCCTGAATTAAGAATTTGACATTATTGGAGGTTGTACGTAAGATAGGCCGTCTGAGGTCAAAACTTACTCAAGGGCCATGCAGATTAAAAAAAAGTAGACGACAATGAAATAACGGTTGTGGAAGAGGAAAGCCTGGCTTCGCCTCCGCCTTTGCCGCCCACATCAGCAGGGCGGGTCTCGGCTAAGAAAGGCCGGGATGGCGGTTGGTGGCTGGGCGGTTTTTTGTTTGGGTTTGTTATCGGCCTGGCGCTTTCGCTGGTGTATGGCTGGGTGCTCGACCCGCGCCCGCTACCCATCGGCCCGGCGGATTTGCGGCTGGACCATAAAGAAATTTACCTGCGGCTCATCGCTGCCGCCTTTTTCCATGAACGGGACGAGGCGCGGGCGCAAGCCAGGTTAGCCAGCCTGGAACAGCCGGAAGTGGGCCAACTGTTGGTCCACCTGACCGAGCGCTACATTGCCGAAGAACGGGACCCGCGCGATATTATCGCCCTCGTCACCCTGGCCGATACGCTGGGGTTGACCACAAACCCGATGGTTGCCTTTTTGGCCACGCCCACCCCCACGCCGACCTCCACCCCAACCCTTGCGCCCACCCCTACGCCGCGTCCTACCCAAACCCCACCCCCCGCGACTCCCATTTCAACAGCCACCTCCACCCGCCGCCCAACCCGTACCCCGACCCCGACCCTGACACCCACGCGCAGGCCGACTCGCACCCCCACACCTACACCGACCGCTACCGTCGGACCTGACTCGCCCTTTGGGGTGGCCCAGTCGGTGGTTTTGTGTGATGAGACCAGCGGCGGATTGCTAAGAATCTATGTTCGTGATAGACTAGGCGTAGGCGTGCCCGGCGTTGAAATTATGGTCAGTTGGGCTGGCGGCGAAGACCGCCTGTTTACCGGCTTCAAGCCCGATATAGACCCTGGTTACGCCGATTTTCAGATGGAGCCGGATGAACGTTATCAAATCAAATTAGTGAACGTCGCGGCTGAAGGCGCTGTGCCCGAAGTGTCTCTCAGCGGCGACAATCTGTGCGCCAATTTGCCGGCGGGAATTGATCCATCCTGGCAAATTGTTTTTGAGCAGGGCGTCAGCAGGTAGGGGGGAACCCAGCGATTTACGATTTACGATTAGCGATTTACGATTGCGGACTAAAACCCTAATCGTAAATCGTAAATCCAAAATCGTAAATCGGTGTGCCTATCTGTGACGATTTTGGATTGGCGATTTGAATTTTGGATGACAGGTCTCAAAATCCAAACCTCAAAATCTAAAATCCAAGAGGGAAGGTTTTGCATTGAACGAAAACTTTATCAAAAACACGCCGCTTTTTGCCGATTTGACCGAAGAAGAACAGCGAGCCATCGGCAAACGGCTGCGGTCTGAAGACTACCAGCCCAACGAGTCTATCTTTATTAAAGGGGGTGAAAGCAGCGCCCTCTACCTGGTCAAAGAGGGTTGGGTGAAGCTTTCCGCCGACGATAAAGGGCCGGTGGTAGCTAATCTTGGCCCCGGCAGTCTGCTCGGCGAAACCGACTTTTTTCTGGGCCGGCCCTACGCCATGACCGCCCGCGCCACCGGCAACACTGTTTTGCTGGCCCTGGATAACAATGCTCTGTCCAATCTCATCGCCGAGCGCCCCGAAATTGGTCTGCACTTGGGCTTAGCCTTTGGGTCAGGCATTGCCCAGTATCAAAAACAGCTGGCCCAACAACTGGCCGACATCCCTCTGCTAGAAAATTTATCCGACCGCGAGCGCAGCCTGTTGGCTCAGCACCTCACCCCGCAGCGCTACTTTGCCGGCGAAGCCATCTACCGTAGCGGCGACCTGCCCACCGGCCTGTTTTTTATCGAGCAGGGCACGGTGCGGCTTTTAGGCGAAAGCGACGCCGATTACACCGAACTGGCCGAAGGCGAAGCGTTTGGCGAAATGGCGGTGTTATCCAATAAGCCGCATGCCAATACCGCCCAGGCTGCCGGCGAGGTTATCCTGTGGCAGCTTAGCCCCGCCGATTTTGCCAGCCTGACCGAGACCAATCCTTCCATTAAATCCAATCTCAGCCGCAACCTGCGTTCCAGTCTCTCTGCTGCCGACCAGGCCGAAGCTATCAAAATCCTCAAGCGTATCCCACTTTTCAAAGATTTGCCCAAAGACGCCCTCGGCGATGTAGCCCGGCTGTTGCTGCTGCGCCACATCCCTGCCGGTGAAACCGTCTTCAACCAGGGCGATCCGGGCGAAGCGATGTACATCGTAGATTCCGGCTCGATTGAAGCGATTACCGAAACGCCGGGCAAGCCGCGTGAGCTGGTAGGCCGTTTTGTGGACAGCGATTATTTTGGCGAAACGGTTTTGCTAACCGGCAAAACTCGCTCCTTCACGGCTTATGCCACCGCGCCCACCAACCTGTGGGGGCTTTATCGCGCCGATTTTGACCACCTGCTGGTCAAGTACCCGCAGCTCAGCGTGGCCCTCAGCCGCGCCCTGCGCGAAAGCTTCAACGCTTCCGACACCTATTCCATCGAGCCGCACCTTAAAAAAGTGGCTTTGTTGGGCGGCCTGTCGCGCATGCAGTTGGATGAGCTGTCGGCCAGGTTACAGCCGCGCCGCTACCAACCCGGCAGCGCCATTTATTACGAGGGCCGCTCCAGCGACGAGATGTATTTCATCGAGCGGGGCCAGGTGGAGCACTGGGCCAACACCATGCAAGGGCCACTGCTGTTGGAAACCCTGGGCCAGAGCGACTTTTTTGGCGAAATTGCCCTGCTTTCCGGCAAGGGCCACCCGACCACGGCCTACGCCCTGGTTGAAACCGATATTTGGGTACTGACCAAACGCGATTTTGACGACTTTTTGCACCGCTACCCGGCCCTGGCCGTCACTTTTACCCGCATCCTCAGCGAGCGGTTGGAACAGACCATGAGCCGCCTGCGCGGAACCGCCCCTCAGCGAGGACTGCCCCCCGGAACCGGGCCAGCCGCCGCGCCGCCGTTCCAACCAGGACCGCCATCATCTTTTGGTCCGCCGGTTCGCCCGGTCAATCCCGCACCACCCATGCCGCCGGTTCGGTTGCACCGGGTGGGGCCAGGGCCGGCCTCGCGTCCCATGCGCGCCCTGCCCCCGCAAACCCAGTCACCGCCACCGCCGCCCATTCATTCGCAGCATACACAGGCCATTAAACCTGTCCCACGCACGCCGCAGCCCGGCCCATCGCCGCACTCGCAATTTACCCAGGGCATGCCGCCGCAGCGGCCTCCGGTTCACTCTCAAAATACCATGGGCATGCCGCCCATTCGCCCCGGTGGTTTCTCGCAACCAACCCAGTCTATGCCCGTCCAGCGGCCCGAACCCGCGCCGACGCGAGGCAAGAGCAGACCCCAAAAAAGAATCAAAAAAGGGGATTCTCGTCCGGCAGGCCAGTCCAGGCCAGTCTCCAAACAGCCGCCATCCCCGGCCCGGCGAGAAAAAGCTCGGCGGCCTACGGTTGAAGGCCCGACCACGCCGCGCCCGCAGTCGCAGCCGCTCCTGCTGAGTGCGCCGCAAGCAGCCCCTCAACCCCGCCGGGAGGGTAGCGACCCCCGCCGGATGATGCCACGTTCGATGTCGAATCGGCGTATCGGGCAGTATCGCAACAGCTTTTCGGTCTGGTTTGCCAAGCGCAGCCTGGGCGCTAAATTGCGGCTGCTGGCCTTTTTGCTGATTATCATCTGGTTGTGCGGCATTATGGCCCCCTCGTGGATTATCCAGGCTCTGGCCGCCAGTTTTGAAGATAACGGCGCTTTACCCGGCGATAACCGCAGTATCGTTAACCAGGTACGCCAAGAAGGTGCTGTCGGCGCGATGGCGGCCCTGCCGTTTGTAGAAACGGCTACGCCGACGCCCAGCAACACGCCCACGCCCACCGAGACGCCCACGCCGACGTCAACGGTAACAGAAACACCGATTCCGACCTCGACGCCCACGCCGACGAACACTGCCACGCCGACCGAGACGCCCACGCCTATTTTTACACCCACGTCTACCAGCACGCCGACCCGCGCCTTTACCCGCGCCCCCGCGGCCCCCACCGATACCCCCACCCCCGCAGCAACGCCCACGCCGGATGTGGACTTTGCTCTCAAAAGTGTGCGCCAGCTTACTCCGTGTGAAAACCACGGTAAGCACCACATTTTTGTACATGTGATTGACTCCAACGGTCAGGGGATTAATGGCGTGCCGGTTAAAATTCAGTGGGCCCCAGTTGAAGATGGTTTTGTAATTGCCAAAACCGAAACCAAGCAGAATCTGAAGGGCCAGTTAGAGCCGGGGCATATTGATTTCGCCATGTTCAAGGGCACTTACACGGTTGAAGTTCAAGGCGGCACCAGCCAGATTGCCCAGGGCATTACCCCCGATTACGGCGTTAACGAAGCCTGTGGTGAAGATGCCACGGCCAACTCGCTCTATCACCAATCTTACGAGGTCATCTTCCAGCGTACCTTCTAGTCGGAATGAGAATTTGCAATGAGCCAAAATCCAGGGGCAGCCTAATCGTCTCTGGATTTTTTGTTTCTCTATTAATTGTGGTTATACTATTTCAGGAATTTGTTACGAACTTGTGATACACCACCGATAATGAAAAGGTAGCAGGTAGCACGCTCTTCAGCGCACCCGAAGGGGTGAGGTAGCAGAGCCGTATGATTTCCCTGTCTACCGTCTACTATTTTCAAGGAGATTTGAAGCATGGCCGTTGCTACAGATTTATTAGAAATTCTGCGCTGCCCTTATTGTGTTAGCGGCGACACCCGCAAACCCGGCGATGACCCGGGCCGGCTGGAACTGGTTCAAAACGGAACCTGGCTGGTTTGCCAGGAAGCGGACTGTGGCCGCAAATATCCCATCAAAGAAGATATCCCGGTGATGCTGATTGACGAAGGCGACAAATGGATCAACACCGCCGTAGCCGATTTGCCCCAGCCAGGTAAATTGGTGGAATAAACAGGCATAAATGGAGGAGCAAATGAATAATCCCGGAAAGTTTTCGCCGGGATTGGGGGATTTGGGGTTGAAAGAAACAAGAAAAAATCTCCTAATCCCCAAATCCCGGCCCCAGAGCAGGCATAGGGTCACCCAACTATTTTTAAAGATAAGCTTGGGTTTCCTAATTTTGGGCTTTGTCATTGTCCCCAGCGTGGCGGCCCAGGAAGCCATCCAAGTTGTTGACGAGGGGGTGGAGGCCAATTTTCGAGAGCATCTGACCTTCACCTTGAACGCGAGCAGCGCGGTTGAAATTGTCGAGGTTGACCTGCTCTATCAGGTCGTTGGGCAGTTAGCCACCTCGCGCAATGAGGCGGAATTTACGCGGGGCACGTCTATTGAGGCCGAGTTCAAAATTGACCAAACCAAGCCGGAAAATTACATGCCGCCCGGCACCGAACTGAACTACTGGTGGAAAATTGTTGACGCCGACGGCAATGAACTCAGAACCGAAAAACAGACCTATCTCTACCTGGACAATCGGTATGAATGGCAAACCTTACAAAATGACCGGCTGACGCTGTACTGGTATGAAGGAGACGACAGCTTTGGGCAGGCTCTTTTTGACCGGGCCAATGTCGCCCTGGACACCCTGGCCAGCGATGTCGGCATCAGCCTGGAAGACCCCATCAAAGTATTTATCTACGCCAGCCACGAAGATTTGCTGCGCGCGCTTTCCTCCAGCGCCCAAGAGTGGACCGGGGGACAGGCGTTTACCACCTTTGGCGTGGTGGTGATTGGGGTGCATCCCAGCCAATTGGATTGGGGACTGCGGGCCACCACCCACGAGATGAGCCATTTGGTCATCCACCAGGCCACCGACAACCCCTATCGCGGCCTGCCCCGCTGGCTCGATGAGGGCATTGCCGTTTACAACGAGGATACCGAGCAGTTAGTGGACGATTTTGCGCCCATCTTTGATGAGGCGGTCAAACGAAATGAGCTGATGACCCTGCGCACCCTGTCCAGCCCTTTCCCCGGCGACCCGCTTCTGGCTAATCTGGCTTACGGTCAGAGCGGAGCGGTGGTTAAATTTATCATTGACACCTACGGGCCGGAAAAGATGGCAGAATTGTTGTCTATCTTTGCCGAGGGTTCGCTGGACGATGAAGCTCTGGAAACGGCTTTGGGAGTCAATATGGATGGTCTCGACAACGCTTTTCGAGCCAGCTTGGGGCTGCCTCCTCTCCCCGGTACGGCCAACGATGCCCCGGCCGAGGTTCCCACCGAAGAGGCCGAGCCTGCCTCCGCCGAGATGGCCAATCCTGTAGAAAGTAGCGGCCCCACGCCTCAACCCGAAGCCGGACAAAGCTCAGCGGCAGAACTGCCCGCTGAACCGGCTCCCCCGGCTGAACCAAAAAGCAGCCCTTTAGGGCTGCCCTGTCTGGCCGGACTGCTGCCGCTGGCTATTTTTGGGGTGGCCGTTATTATGCGTAAGTTATAATTTGTGTTACAACTCAATCTCATGTCATCTCGAGACCGTCGGTCGAGAAATCTTCAGGGCACAATAAACTGGAGATGTCTCCCGCTTTGCGGGTCGAAATGATATGTAATCACCCATCTTCCTCCCAGCCGTGCTCGCCGATAAGGGGCACAAAGGCCACCGGAGCCAACTTCGCTTCAATAATTCTGTCACCGCGGCGCTGTAGGCGGAGCAGTTCCTGCTGCTGCCGCCGGGGGCCGGTAGGAATGACCAACATGGCTCCCTCGGCCAGTTGGGCCGGCAAAGGGGCCGGAACTTCGGGCGCGGCGGCGGTCACCATAATACCATCATAGGGGGCGTGTTCGGGCCAGCCGTAGCCGCCATCGGCCACTTTGATTTCCACATTGTCAATGCCTAACGCCTCCAAATTTCGCCGGGCTTGTTCGGCCAGTTCGGGGATGCGCTCGATGGTGTAAACTTTGGCAGCCAGGCGGCTGAGAATCGCGGCCTGATAGCCTGAACCGGTTCCGATTTCCAAAACGGTCGCTTGTCCATCTGCCGGTAATTGCAGCGCCTCGGTCATAAAAGCCACCATGTAAGGTTGGGAGATTGTCTGGCCGTAGCCGATGGGCAGGGGTGTATCTTTATAAGCCTGACCCCATAACTCTTCAGCCATAAAAGCGTGACGTGGGATTTCAGCCATAACCTGCAACACACGCGGGTCGGTGATGTGACGGGCGGCCAACTGCTTTTCGACCATCCGGGCCTGAGCCTCGGCCAGGCCGGGCTTTTTACCGAACATAAAACCCTCCTCCTCCATTAAATCACATTTCACCATCAATAGCAAGAGTAGGGGCGAGGCAACCCGATTGATAGTCTCGAAGCACCTAAAACGCTCTCCGAGTTGTCTCACACCTCTCCCTCTTTTGTGAATTTCGTTGCAACGGGATTTTGTAGCCCGCTCTCAATCGTGCTATACTGCTCCCTTGTTGTCTGCGACCTCGTAAGTATTCAGGTGTAATGTCGTTGCGAGGCTGTAGGCCGAAGCAATCTCCCGGATCGCGGCCTGGAGACTGCTTCGCTAATGCTCGCAGTGACATGAATAGAGCTATTTTCAAGGGAGTAACGACTTTGTCTATTCTGGTTGCGGTTTACCTTATTACCGCCTTATGGCTGGCGGTGTATGCCTTTAATGCCTGGGTGCTGACCGGTCTGTTTCTCAAATATCGGCATACGCCCACCCCATTTGAGGGGGATTGGCCAGAAAATGACTTGCCCCCGGTCACAGTTCAGCTTCCCATTTTCAACGAAGCCCTGGTCATAGAGCGCTTGATCGAGGCCGTCGCCCGGCTGGATTACCCGGCTCACCTGCTCCAAATTCAGGTGTTGGATGACTCAACCGACGACACTACCGAAATTGCTCTGGCCAAAGTGGTGGAACAGCGGCAGCGAGGGGTAAATATTGAACTGCTGCACCGCAGCGACCGGACGGGTTTTAAAGCCGGGGCGCTCAAAGCCGGCCTGGCGACGGCCAGCGGCGAGTTTATCGCCGTCTTTGATGCGGATTTTGTGCCGGAACCGGATTTTCTGCGCCAAACCATACCCCCCTTGCTGGCCAATCCCCAGGTAGGTTTTGTGCAGACTCGCTGGGGCCATCTCAATCGGGATTACTCCTTGCTGACAGCCACCCAGGCCCTGGCCGTGGACGGCCATTTTGTGGTCGAGCAAACCGCCCGCCAGCGCGGTGGCCTGATTATGGGTTTTAATGGCACCGGCGGCGTCTGGCGGCGCTCCTGTATCGAAGCCGCCGGGGGCTGGCAGGGCGATACCATTGCCGAAGATTTGGACCTGAGCTATCGCGCTCAACTGGCCGGCTGGCAGCCTCTTTTTCTACCCCATGTGGTCGCTCCCGCCGAAATTCCGCCCCAACTGGCGGCTTTTAAACGGCAGCAGTTTCGCTGGGCTAAGGGTTCTATTCAATGTCTCAAAAAATTGGGCTGGCAGGTGCTCCGCGCCCCTTTGCCGTGGGTGGTCAAGTGGCAGGCGCTAGTTCATTTGAGCAGCTATTTGGCCCATCCGCTGATGGTTCTGCTGGCGGTTATCACCCCGATTTTAATGTTAACCGGCGGCACCAGCCAGATTCACTTTCCGCTCATCTACCTGAGCCTGCTCAGTATGGGACCGCCGGTGATGTACGCCGTAGCCCAAATGGTGCTTTATCCAACGGGCTGGCGGCAGCATTACAAAGTGATGCCGCTGCTCATATTTCTGGGTGGGGGGATTGCCTTGAGTAACACCAGGGCGGTAGTGGAAGCGATGTTGGGGATCGGTAATGTCTTCCGGCGCACGCCTAAATTCAACCTGGCGACCGCCGCCGACCGCTGGCAAAGCAGCGCCTACCGTCTTCCGGCAGATCGCCTGGCTTTCGGTGAGCTGGCCCTGGGTCTCTACTCGCTGGTAAGCGCCGGTATCGCGGCGGTCAACGGCAATACCTTCGCCATTCCGTTTATTTTGTTGTATGCCTTTGGGTTTGGGTATGTTGGCTTGCAGGGAGTGTGGGAAACCCGCCTCGACTGGCAGCAGTGGTTAGAAACCTCTTTCCGCCGCTCAGAGCAACAGGCTAAGGCTGGCAGCCGTAAGCCAGTAGGGGCGGAGCAGTAGAAGTAAAAAGCTTGTTCATTCATTTACACGTTCGGTTAAGCAAATTCAAACACATCCACCTTAATAGATTTTACCGGCTGAGTTTCACCATGCACCATTTGCCGAATCTTTTCCGTTGTTTCACGGCTAAAGGTAGGTTCACCACAACGAGTACAGATTGTAGCCGGAATATTTTCAACTAGAACGAATTTACCCTCAACAAAAAAAATCTCATTGACTGTTTCTTCCCGGGCTTCGTTCGAGCCGCAAACATGACAAACAAACATTGCTTTATCTCCTTTGCTCATAATTATACCACTCAGTTGCATCAGGTTCATAAAGCGTGATAATTTTTGCCAAAGCGGAGTCAGCCAATGAAACTTGCATATGCAGTGGACGTTGCGCCTCAGTAAAACCCAATAACAGACAACTGGGCGAATATTTGTCATCGGGATAATCTTCGATGATTTTGGCGTTAACTCCGGCTTGCCGGATTTCCATGTCGCTGATGTTACGTTCAACAGCCCGCTTGAAGGCATGACGACTAAATTCAAACTGCCCTGAAAACAACTGCAACCGAATCTGCTCAATTGTTTTCATAAATTTGCAAAAGCTACCCGTGCTTGCGCACAAAGTTGGCGATACGTTCCAAAGCCTTCTCTATTTTTTCGTAAGAAGTGGCATAGGAGCAGCGGACATATCCCGCGCCGCCGATGCCAAAGGCCCGGCCCGGAATGACCGCGACCCGCTCTTCATCCAGCAGCCGCTCGGCAAATTCGGCGTCGTCCATGCCGGAGCCACGCACCGAGGGGAAGGCGTAAAACGCCCCGCGCGGCTCAAAACATTTCAGCCCGATGCTGTTCAAGCCATCCACAATCAAACGGCGGCGGCGGTCGTAGCGCTGGCGCATGTCCTCAACCGCTTCTTCCCCCTGGGCCAAAGCGGTCAAGGCCGCCTCCTGAGCGGTCGTGGGGGCGGACATGATGGTGTACTGGTGGATTTTGTTCATCGCGCCGAGCAGTTCGGGCGGGGCGGCGGCATAGCCCAGCCGCCAGCCGGTCATAGCGTAAGCTTTGGAAAAACCGCCCAGCAGAATAGTCCGCTCCCACATCCCCGGCAGCGAGGCAAAACAAACATGCTCGATGCCATAAACCAGCCGGTCGTAAATTTCATCGGAAATGACCAGAATATCGTGCTTTTGGGCCACCCGCGCTATCGCTTCGAGCGTTTCGCGCTCCAGCACCGCCCCGGTGGGATTGTTAGGGTAGCCAATGAGCACGGCTTTGGTGTTGCGGGTAATGGCCGCTTCGATTTCCTCAGCCGTGACCTGGAAGTTGTTTTCCACCCGTGTAGCAATAGGCACGGGCGTACCGCCGGCCAGGGTAACTTCGGCAGTGTAGGCCACAAAGCACGGCTGCGGCACAATCACCTCGTCGCCGGGGTTGAGAATGGCCGTCAGAGCCAGGTACATCGCTTCGGACACGCCGACGGTAATCAGGATTTCCAGGGCCGGGTCGTACTCGACCTGGTAAAGTTTCTGCAACTGTTTGGAAACGGCGTGGCGCAGCTCGATGGTGCCGGTGTTGGAGGTATAGTGGGTATGCCCGGCCCGCAGCGAGTTGACCCCGGCCTCAAGAATTGCCTCCGGGGTTACAAAGTCAGGCTCGCCAATCCCCAGCGAGATAACATCATTCATCGTCGCGGCAATATCAAAAAAGCGGCGAATACCGGAGGGTGGAACTTGTTGAACACGGTTAGAAATAAATGAGCGCATAGAATTTTTTGAGGCTGAGGCTAAGGCTGAGGCTAAGATATTGCTCAGCCTCAGCCTTAGCCTTAGCCTTCCCCTAGAATAGTCAATTGTGAATGGTTAACGGTTTATAAGGCAGGCCGAAAGCTTCGGCCACGGCTTGATAGGTAATGTGGCCCTGATACGTGTTGACGCCCAGGGCCAGAGCTTTGTCCGCGGTCACGGCGTCGGCAAAGCCTTTATCGGCCAGTTTGATGATGTAGGGCAGCGTAGCATTGGACAGCCCCAACGTACTGGTGCGTGGCACTGCGCCGGGCATGTTGGGCACGCAGTAGTGCAAAACGTCATCCACATAGTAGGTTGGTTCGGAATGGCTGGTGGGATGAGTCGTCTCCACGCAGCCGCCCTGGTCTACCGCGACGTCAATGATGACGCTGCCTTGCTTCATTTCCGCCACCATTTTGCGGGTCACCAACTGCGGTGCTTTGGCCCCTTTCACCAGTACGGCCCCCACCAGCAGGTCGGCATAACGGACGGCGCGGGCGACCGTGTAAGGGTTGGCGGCGATGGTTTCAAAGTTGCCGTGCAAGATTTCGCTGAGAGTGCGCAGGCGGTCCAGATTGATGTCCATCAAGCTCACCCGCGCGCCCATACCCAGAGCCATCTGCGCGGCATTAGTGCCAACCACCCCCCCCCCGATGATAACCACGCTGGCCGGTCGCACCCCGGGAATGCCGCCCAGCAGTTTGCCCCGGCCGCCGGCTTGCCGTTCCAGGTAGTGCGCGCCCACTTGAATAGACATCCGCCCGGCCACTTCGCTCATGGGGGTCAGCAAGGGCAGTGTTCCGTTGGCTAACTCCACCGTCTCGTAGGCGATGCCGGTTACACCGCTGTCTACCATAGCGCGGGTAAGGGCCTCGGCGGCGGCTAAGTGGAGGTAGGTAAACAGCACCAAATCAGGCCGCAGGTATTTATACTCGGCGGGCAGGGGTTCCTTGACTTTAACCACCATGTTGGCCTGGCCCCACACTTCCTCAGCCGAACCAACCAGCGTGGCCCCGGCCTCGGCAAAATCCGCATCGGTAAAATGGCTGCCCGCCCCGGCCGATTTTTCGACCAGCACCATGTGTCCGTGTTCGACCAACTGGTGAATCCCTCCTGGCGTCATCGAAACCCGGTATTCGTTATCTTTAATTTCTTTTGGCACGCCGATGATCATCTTTGATCTCCTTACAGGGTCGCAGGTAACAGGGTCGCAGGTAACAGCTTTACTACTTTGCTACTTGCTACTTTGCTACTTGCTACTTGCTACTTTGTTACAGATAATCCACATACGCCGAGTCGCCCAGGTTCATGTGGCGGTAACGACCCACCAAGTCCACCTTCCGCCCAATTAGCGACTCGCCCAGGGTGGCATCTTTGATGTAAGACTCTTCATCCACAATCGAATCACGGATAATGCTGCCTTCAATTTCACACTTGGCAGCGATGGTTACATAAGGGCCGATAATGGAATTTTTGATTTTGGCGGTGGGGTGAACATGCACCGGCGGGATGATGATGGAATTGATGCTGGCTACCTCGGCGCTGTTGTCCATGTTATGCTTGAGCAGGTAACGATTGGTTTCCAGCACTGTATCCGGCTGGCCGCAGTCGAGCCAGACGCCGACCTCTTCCGGCCGAAACTGAGCGCCGTCGTTAATCATCAGTTGCAAGGCATCGGCCAGGTAAAATTCGCCTTTGGTTTGCAGATTTTGGTCCATCAACGATTGGATGGCCGCCATCAACCGCTGGGCATCTTTGACATAATACAGGCCAATCACGGCCAGGTTGTCCTGCATACTGTCCGGCTTTTCGATGAGCCGGGTGATAAAGCCCTGCTCGTTGACCAGCGTCACCCCAAAGCGGCGCGGGTCTTCGACCTCTTTGACGTAGATAACCCCATCACTTTTTTCTTGATTGAGCTTGCTCAGATTGGCTTCAAAGAGGGTGTCCACAAAAAGAATAATCGTCGGCCCCCCGACCAAATCTTTAGCCAGGTAAATAGCGTGGGCCTGTCCCAATAACTCTTTTTGCTCGACATAGTGGGTCTTGAAGTCATAATTGGCGCTGACGTAGGTTTCAATCTGATCGCCCAGGTAGCCAACGATAAAAACAACTTCGTCAATATTCAGCCCTTTGAGCTTGTCGAGCAGGTGGCCCAGCACCGGCTTACCGGCCACGTTGATCAGCGGCTTGGGTTTGGTATAAGTATGCGGTCGCAGTCGTGTACCAAAGCCGGCCAGGGGGATGATAACTTTCATGAATTTATCTCCAATAATATCACGACAATTTTATCCGAAAGCGTTGTCACGTTAACTTCTCAGCCACAATTTCGGGCGCATAAACTTTAACCCCGTAAATTTGCTGCATCAGATTAGCCAGTTCCTGGGTGCGCTCAATAATAGCTTTCTGTTGAGCATCAATTGAATTCTTGAGCGCAATATTTGAGCCGGCTTGCCCGCCCAACTGAGCCTGCTTGTCTAACTCGAAAGCCAGGTTTTTCATGTAAATATTGATTTGCTTGATAATACTCTGAATCTGGCTATCTATCATTTGCATTGAAAAGTCATCCACGCTGGACAGGAGAACGGCATTTTTTGTCGCTTGCGTCGTCGTGGCTTCGGCAGGGGTCTCAACCGGCACTCCAACAGTGCGCTGGACTTCTCCCCGGCGTATCTTGAGAAAATGATCGGCGGCAACAAAGAGCCATTTCAATTCTTCGTTGTTGGCATCTTTCTCTGCCGGAGTAAAACCACCAATCTGGTCCACCACCTTACTCATCACCCCAATCCCGGCAGCAATTACGCCCACTTCCGGGGCTGTGCCTCGCCGCGGACGGCCAGAACTGGCTGTTGGTGCAGTAGATGCAGCCGGCTGGTCAGTAACACCGGGAGCTTGAATGGCCTTTTCACCGGCGGCAGCTTCGGCTACGCCGGAACCACCCAACAGTTTATCAACCACATGATAGACTTTGTTAAAATTTTCCTCAGAAGGCGTTCCATCAAAAGAAATATACTGTGTGCCGGCCAATTGATATTGGATTGAAGGCGGCAAGGGCCTGACCTCGCGCCACATAAGCGGGAAAATTTTCTTTTTGTGATGTTCAGCCAGGTCAATCTCTTTGCGCACATTGTCCGAAGCCGCCGACTCAGGCGAGAGAACAAGCAGAAAGACCTTGCAGTTCATAATACCGGTCACAATAGACTCTCGCCATTGGGTCGCTCCTTCAATGCTCTGCTTGTCAAACCAAACTGACAACCCTCGGCTGGTTAACTTTTGATACAACTGCTGCACAAAATCGAGATTCTTGGTCGAATAGCTGATGAACACATCCTGTCCCTGGGGAGTTGCGGCCGGTTCGGCGGCGGGGGATGGTTCGGGAGTGCGGGTAGGCGGCTGTGACACAGCCGGTTCGGACGTGGCTGATGTAGCCGGAGCGATGGACGGTGCGTCAAGAGTCAGTAAGACGCTGTGTTCGGCATATTTGGCCGGATGGTTCTTCTGTAAAAAGGCCAACAACTTATCAAGCTGATTGTTCTGGGCGCAGTATTGAGTCAGCACGTGTGCCCGCTTTTTGAGGGGCATATCCGGCTCAAACTTGACTTCCTTGAAATAATCATCGGCAAAAAACTCGATTTCGTCAGCATCGGGGAAAACTTCGGTCAAAAGGTTGCGGATAGCGCCGGTATCATAATTAGGCATAATTGCTCCTCCTTGAACTCCAATTAGCTGGCCGAGCCGAATGTACGCTCTATTTTAGCATACCTTAACCCGGCCTACAATCTGCAAGACATAATTTACCTCATTTGCCCCTGCCTTCAAAGCGTGATATAATTCACTGTCAATTGTTATTTACTACTAGGGGCCTGAGCCTGACGCAGGGGTGTGTCGGCCCACCGCCCGACAAGCGAAGGAGATTATTTCGTGTCACTGACCCAAACCCAAAAGCAGGAAATTATTGAACAGTTCAAACTCAAAGAGGGCGATACCGGCTCGTCCGATGTCCAAATTGCCCTGTTGACCGCCCGTTTCAACCAGCTTCAGGAACACCTCAAGACACATAAGAACGATAACAGCTCGCGGCGAGGGTTGCTCAAGCTGGTAGGCCAGCGCCGGCATCACCAGGAATACCTGAAAAAGAAAGATCCGGCTCGTTATCAAGCCGTCATCGAGCGGCTCGGGCTGCGGAAATAACTCTATATTATGAGGTCGTAAATTTTTAAACGAGTAGAAATGGGCTATACAATGCCCTTCTACTCGTTTACTTTTATCAAATCCATTTTTTAACGACTCCCGCCGGGACCCAGGCATTGGATAAAGCGACAGAAACAATTGAGAAATAAGAAATAAGAAGTAAGAAATAAGGGCCTAAATCCCATTACTTCTCTACCCCTACTTCTTACCCCTTACTACCTACTACCTACTACTTACTCCTTATTCTCATTGTCTCTGTAATTTTCTCCAGTTCCTGACCTCCCGCGGAGTCAAAACCTTAAGGAGGTTTATTGTATCATGTCCAAACCACAACCCCATCGTTTTGTTGCCAAATTGGGCAACGACGAGCTTATTTTTGAAACCGGCGTCCTGGCCGGTCAAGCGGGCGGCGCGGTCACGCTCCGTTCCGGCGACTGTTTCCTGCTGACCACCGCCACCGCCTCCAACAATGCCCGTGAAGGCATAGACTTTTTCCCGTTGAGCGTCGAGTTTGAGGAAAAGTTGTACGCCGCCGGACGTATCCCCGGCAGCTTCTTTCGGCGCGAAGGCAAGCCTGGCGAAGACGCCATTCTCACTGCCCGCCTGACCGACCGCCCCCTGCGCCCACTTTTTAACAAAAATTCCCGCAACGAAGTCCAAATTATCATCACCCCTATGTCTTCCGACGGCGAAAAGCATCTTGACATTCTGGCCATCAACAGCGCCAGCACCGCCTTGATGATTTCCGATATTCCCTGGGATGGGCCGGTGGGTGCGGTGCGGATTGGCCTGAAAGACGGTCAATTGTTGGTCAATCCCTCGATTTCTGAGATGGAAGGCAGCTTGCTTGATTTGCGGGTGGCCGGAACGGAAGACGCCATTTTGATGGTCGAAGCCGGGGCCAACGAAATTCCCGAAGATAAGATGATTGAGGCCCTGCGGCTGGCCCACGAGTCCATCCAGGATGTTATCCGGGTGCAAAAAGAGATGCAGGCCCAGGTCGGCAAGCCCAAGCGCGAACTGGCCATCAGCACTCCGCCTGAAGAGACGGTGCAAAAGGTCATGGCTTTTCTGGAAGGTAAAATCGAGGCCGCCCTTCAGGTTGAAGGCAACAAACAAACCCGCGAGGCGGCTATGGATGCGGTGCGAGATGAACTGGTCGCTCACCTGGAAACAGATGAGACCGTCAATCTCAAGGACGTTCACGCCGTTTACAGCAGCGCTCTCAAAAAAGCGGTTCGTTCCCGCATCTTGAAGCAAGGCATCCGGCCGGATGGCCGGGGACTTAAAGATGTTCGCCCCATTTGGGGCGATGTCGCCATTTTACCCCGCGCCCACGGCTCCGGCCTTTTTACTCGCGGTGAAACCCAGGTTTTAACCGTAACCACCATGGGGACCCCGCGTGACGAGCAACGCCTCGATACGCTTGGCCCCAAAGAAATCAAACGCTACCTGCACCATTACAACTTCCCACCCTTCTCCACCGGCGAGACCGGCCGGGTCGGGTCGCCAGGCCGCCGGGAAATCGGACACGGCGCTTTGGCCGAGCGCGCCCTGATTGCCGTGCTGCCCGATTTTGACCAATTTCCTTACACCTTGCGCCTGGTTTCAGAGGTGCTTAGCTCCAACGGCTCAACTTCGATGGCCAGCGTCTGCGGCAGCACCCTTAGCCTGATGGATGCCGGTGTGCCGATCAAAGCGCCGGTGGCCGGCGCAGCGATGGGCCTGGTCGAGGAAGGCGATGAATTTGCCGTTTTGACCGATATCCAGGGTCTCGAAGATGCCCTGGGTGATATGGACTTCAAAGTGGCCGGAACCCGCCAGGGGATTACGGCCCTGCAAATGGATATTAAAATCAGCGGCCTGCGCTGGGATGTGATGGAACAAGCCCTGACCCAGGCCAAAGAAGCCCGTTTCCACATCCTTGACAAGATGCACGAAATCATCGCCGAACCGCGCGGACGCTTCTCGCCCTATGCCCCCAGCATCACCACCGTCCAGATTGACCCCGAAAAAATCGGCAAGGTGATCGGCCCCGGCGGCAAGATGATTCGGGCCATTCAAGAGGAAACCGGCGCAAAAATTGATATTGACGACGACGGCACCGTTTACATTGCCGCCGCCAACCAGGAAGCCAGCGCCCAGGCCCAGGCCCGTATCGAAGCCATCACTGAAGAAGCCGAGATTGGCAAAATCTACACCGGCAAAGTGGTCCGCATCGCCGATTTTGGCGCGTTTGTCGAGATTCTGCCCGATGTAGACGGCCTGGTGCCGATTTCTCAACTGGCCGATTATCGCGTGCCCTCGGTTGAAGATGTGGTTCAATTGGGCGATGAAATTATGGTCATGGTCACCAATATTGACAGCGCCGGCAAGATTCGGCTTTCCCGCCAAGCTGTCCTCGAAGGCTGGACCGTCGAAGAAGCCCGCGAGCGTGACCGCCGGCCCGGCGACCGGCCCGGTGGCGGGGGTGGCGACCGACGCGGTGGCGGCAGTGGCGACCGGCGCGGCGGTGGCGGTTTCGACCGACGCGGTGGTGGTGATCGAGACCGACGCGGTGGTGGCGGTGGCGACCGGCGTGGCGGCGGTGATCGAGATCGGCGCGGCGACCGGCGGTAGTTAAGTTAATCTACGGAGTGCAAAAGCTAAGCTTTTGCACTCCAAACGCGCAAAAATGAAAAGTTAGCCAAGCCAGAAGCTTCCCTATCTATACCCCTTTGGGTACGCCGAAGGGCGCCGACTACTGTCTGCTGTTTTCACAGGAGCGTGCATGTACCATCAGCAATCTGAGCCAAACAGCTACTACTATCTCGAACCAGAACCAAAACCCAAACCCTCTTTTCTCAAACGAGTCTTGCACCTGGTGCGCGAAGTGCTGGAGACTATTGTTCCAGCCGTGCTGATTGCTTTACTGATCAACCTTTTTTTGGCTCAAGCAACGCGAGTGTACGGCCAGAGCATGGAGCCTAACCTCCATACCGATCAACGGCTGGTGGTGGAAAAACTGTCCTATAACCGGCATATCCGGCAACTACTGGGGTTAAGCGGCCCGGAGCGGGGCGATGTCGTGGTCATTCGGCTGGAAAGCCAGGGGGATGAACTGCTTATTAAGCGGGTGATTGGGCTGCCAGGCGATATAGTAGAAATTCATGATGGGCGGGTTTTTGTAAACGGCCAGGCTCTCAATGAGCCTTATGTCGCCGGGGCCACTACGACCGGCTTTTATGCCCCGACCACTGTTCCACCGCTACAAATCTTTGTTTTGGGCGATAACCGTGGCTTTTCCAACGACTCGCGCAGCTTTGGCCCTATTCCGCTCGAAGATGTCGTCGGACGGGCCTGGTTCTCGTACTGGCCGCCTCAACAAATTGGCTTTGTAAAATGAAGAAAGGTTGGGAAACTGACTGAGTGTCTTAAAAGCCCAACCTTCCAACCTTTAACTTTCCACCCCTTAATGAATCCCGGTGATACGCTGGCCGGACGTGGCCGATTATTGCAACAGGGCCGTTTGTTGGCCGAGGTAGATTATCACCTGACCATCCCCCGCCAGATCTATTTTATTATTGTCCCCTCCGGCGGCCTCTCCGACGATTATGGAGCTTACCTGGGCGGCTTTATTCTCCTCACCCCGGCTGACGCCGTTAAAATCGCCCTGGCTGAATACACGCTGGAACTGGCCGACAAAACCAAAAAACTTATCCGGGTCGAGCGCCGTTACAAAGAGATCAGCCATCGCGGCGAAAAACAGGTGTCGTTTTGGGTCAAAGTAATCTAAACCTCAATTCGCCCCCACATGCCCGCGCTGCCGCACCTGTAAGACTGCCTCAACCAGGGTTTCATACTCCACAGGCGCAACCAGATATTCCGCCGCCCCAGCCTCGAAGGCGGCTCTTTTCATGTCCGGTTCATCCCAGTGCGACACAAACATAATCGGCAAATCGGGAAACTGCTGGCGAATGGCGCGAGTGGCCTCGACCCCATTCATGCGCGGCATGCGGTAATCCATCAAGACCACGTCAATCAACGCTCCACTGGTTTGGATCAGCTCCAGGGCTTTCTCACCGTCGGTGGCTTGCAGGACTTTCAAGCCGGCGGCTTGAAGCATATGCACATAAAGCTCGCGCGCGTCGGGGGTGTCTTCAACCACCAGCGCCACCGCCGCCCCTCGCGCTGCGGCTGAGGCTTCGGACTCGCGGCGTTTGGTTCTGAGATGGTCTACAAGCTGCTGCACCGCTTGCACCTCTGCGACTGATAATTCCTGCGCGCTGAGCAACAACTTTTGCAGGTCACTGCGTCGCAGGGCTTTTTCAAGCTCGGCCGTAATCTCGCTCACCTCGATGGCCGATACGTGCCCGGCCATCTCCAAAACCAACAGCGGTTCCACCCCAAAAAAATCGGCCAGTTTGCGACATGTCTCTGGATTGGGTTTAACCTCTGGATGTTTCAGCAGTTGGTAGAGGGTATTGGGGCTTAAGCCGGCCTGGATTGAAAGCCGGCGGGTGCTGTATTTCTCGCCGGTTCGACCCTCCAGAGCTTCCCATTCTGATTTTAACCACTGCCCAAATTCGGCCATTTCGTTTCTCCTGCCTCCCCAATTCAGTAATTCCGAGGTTGCTGGCGTTACTCCGGCAAAACTTAAGGTTCACATTTTAGTATACATATTTCAATAACAATACGCAATCTTAAATTTTGATATATTGGAGATAATTATTATTGACGGTGATTGAAAAGTATGATAGTATCATAAATACACATCTTCATTTGCTAATACATATTATAATTGTCACACACTTTGACCAGGAGGATGCTATGATTAGGCCCGCCGCTAACTTGACGTTATTTTATCGGTGTATTGTTATGTTTATACTTTGCACGGATACAAACTGCGTTTTTCCACACTGGCAAAAAGCACAGTTTGTGCCTGCGGATAGTATAATTACAGGCAGAAACGATGAACCCTCCATTAATCCTGGTTGCTGAAGATGAACGCGAAATAAGAGAACTGATCAAATTTAGCCTGGAAATGGCTGGTTTGCGAGTTGTCGCTGTGCCCAATGGTCAGGAAGCGCTGCTCCAGGCGGCTAAAATTAGGCCCGATTTGATCTTGCTGGATGTCCGCATGCCGAAAATGAACGGCCTCGAGGCTTGCCGGGCGCTCAAGCAGGCCGCCCCAACCCAGGCGATTCCGGTGGTGTTTTTATCGGCTAAAGGACAGGAAGCCGATATTAAATTGGGTTATGAAGCCGGAGCCGAAGCCTATTTCTTGAAACCCTTTACCCCCGAAGAATTGTCGCTGCGTCTCATCAGGATTTTAAGAAAGCATGGCAAACTGTAAGGCGTAACTGTTGGCCGGCTAGGGCTGTTTAACATGAGTGATGAGCGCGTTAATTATTGATGGCAATGTGGTCCATTACGAGGCTTTTGGACGGGGTAAACCGGTGCTGTTTATTCATGGCTGGCTGGGTTCGTGGCGCTATTGGGTGCCGACCATGCAAGCCATGTCGGATAAATACCGCGCCTACGCTCTTGACTTGTGGGGCTTTGGCGACACGGACAAATCCAAACCCCGCTACCGGGTTTCTGATTATGTAACTCTAGTTCATAACTTTGTCAATGCCCTCGGTATTCGCCAGTCGCCCCTGGTAGGCCATGCCTTAGGAGCAGCGGTAGCGCTGCAATATGCGGTTGATTATCCCGACGAGGTAAAAAAAGTGGCAGCCATCAGCCTGCCGTTAACAGCCGACAGCATCAGCCGCCGCTTGCTGAGCTTTGGAAGTGACTCTCTCTTGGCCAAAATGTTGTGGTGGCGGCAAATCGGTTACAAAGAAGTGCAACAAGAAACTGAAAAGGTGGCCTCGGGCGCAATTAATTTGAGTGCGCAATCGGTCAGTGAGATGGATGTGGGCGCGCACTTGCACCGGCTCAGTCAACTGGAGAATTTAATGGTTCTGGCGGTTTACGGTGAAAAGGATGACCTGGTAGACCCTGCCCCCGCCCGCAGTTTGAATGACCACTGGCCTAATAATATTCGACCCATCGGCCTGGCCGACTCTAAACATTTCCCCATGCTCGATGAAGCCGCCAAATTCACTCGCTTGCTCAAAGATTTTCTGGAAGTCGAGGATGATTTGTCGGCGCTGGAGTTGAAAGCCGAGTGGCGGCGGCGCACGCGCTAACTCTTCAAAATACGACCGCTGACGACAGACCGCCGACCGCCGCAAGGAATTTTTATCCTCGCTGGTACGCCGCAAGTTCGTGAATACTCCTCTCAACAAATCGCCCGTTATTTCCGGGAAGTGTGGTATAATCAAAGAAATTATCCCGGTCATCTAAAATCCAAAATCTAAAATCCAAAATCGAAAGGGGCAACTTATGTTCCAGTTCGATATTCTGGCGCTGATTCCCCAATCTTTGAAGCGGCAAGCCATTGACACCACGGTTGATTTTGTTTCCGAGCAGGCCAAAAAATTCCTCAGCGATGAGCTATCCACTAAAATCAAAAAGCTGCGCTCCGACGCCGCCTTTCAAGCCGCCTTTGCCGAAGGATTGCAGCGGGCCGCCGACCGCTTCGCCGCCGAGTATGCCGTCGAGGATGAGGATTTGGTGGCTGCCCTGGCCGCCGATAAAACGTTTTTCCAAAACGAAGAATTTCAACGGGCATTGCTGGCTATCCTCAAAAAGCCGGGAGTGTACCTGGCGAATGAGCAGGAAATCCTGGCTCAATCCTTTGACAGCGTGCTGCCCACTCGCCTCAACCGCGAGCGGGTCAACCGGGCAGTGATTGCCTTTCTCAAATGCCTGGCCGAAGAGGTTTGGAATTTGCCGGAACTGCGCCCGGCCTACGAACTCCAGTTTCAGCGCATGACTGCCGAAGGCATCCGCGAGCAGGTCAATTTACAAAAAGTGCAGTTACAAGCCACTGCCGCCCTTAGCGCCGATATCCGCGACGCCCTGCTGCAATTGACCGATGCGATTGCCGAGCGAAAACTACTGCCCGGCGGTGACCCGCTGGCCCTACCCGCGCCCAAAAAAGTTTACCACAACTTGCCCCGGCCCGATTACGAGCGTTTTGTCGGGCGCAAAGCCGAGTTGAAGCAGGTTGGCCACCTGTTATTGCCCCAGACCCGCCACTTTGTGGTGACAATTGACGGCATCGGCGGCATCGGCAAAAGCGCCCTGGCCCTGGAAGTGGCTCACAGCTATTTGCGTCACTACGATAAGCTGCCGGAAGCCGAGCGGTTTGAGGCCATCATCTGGACTTCGGCCAAACAAACAGTCTTGACCGGCGAGGGCATCACCCTCCGCTCCCAAAGCCTGCGTACCCTGGACGATATTTTTGCCACCATCGCCATCACCCTGGAACGGGAAGATATTCCCCGCGCCCGCGTCGAGGAGCAGGAGGAGCTGGTGCGTCAGGCTTTGACCCGCCAACGCACCTTGCTGATTGTGGACAACCTGGAAACGGTGGACGATGAGCGGGTGCTGGCCTTTATCCGCGAAGCGCCCGACCCGACTAAAATCATCGTCACGACCCGCCACCGGCTGGATATTGCCTACCCGGTCCGGCTGGTCGGCATGGAAGAAGCCGATGCCCTGACCCTGATTGCCGACGAAGCCAAAAAGAAGGGTGTCGCCTTAACCGCTGACGCCGCCCGGCGGCTCTACCGGCGCACCGGCGGCGTGCCCCTGGCCATAGTCTGGAGTGTCGCTCAGATGGGTTTTGGTTATAACGTTGAGGCGGTCTTAACTCGCCTGGGGCAGGATACCAGCGACATCGCCAAATTCTGCTTTGAGGGGGCGGTGGAACGGATCAAAAACAAACCGGCTTATAAGCTGCTGTTAGCCCTCTCCTTGTTTGCGACGGATGCCAGCCGGGAGGCGTTGGGTTAAGTGGCCGACCTGCCAGAGTTGGATCGGGATGAAGGATTGGTGGAGTTGGAGAAGTTGTCGTTGGTGAATAAGAAAAAGGGTCGGTTTGAGTTGTTGCCTTTGACGTTGGTGTACAGTCAGACGGAGCTAATGAAAGTATCCGAATTTGAGGCTTTATTAAAAAATAAATGGGTCGAATTTTTCCTGAATTTTTTAATAAGGGAAAGCCCAAACAAGTATGAAAGTCTTGAAAGAGTCGAACCTGAAATAGACAATATTCTAACTGTAATGGATTGGTGCTGGCTTAACAATAGGTTAGAAATGTTTATTACTTTTGCAGAAATGATGAACTTTTACTTGTGGGTTACTGGAAAATGGGGTAGCTGGGAGAAATATATAAGGCTTGGACTTCAAGTTTCCACGTCTCTCGACAAAGCGTTGGAACAGGCACGATTTTTGAGACGAATTGCTGAGATGAAGCAATTTCAAGGTAATTTGGATAAAGCAGAAAGCTTTGCTCAGAAAGCTATTAAGAGCTATCAATTACACGGTAATAAAAACGAGTTGGCTCGTTCAACCGCAGGATTAGCTTCCATACAAATTGAACTTGATGAATATGAAACTGCGAAAAAAAATCTAATAAGGCTTTGAAGACATCTGAGGAAATTAAAGATAAACGTCATATGATTCGTGTTCTACGCTTATTGGCTAAGGTTAACATCGCTGAGGAAAATTATGAGACAGCCGAAATTCAATTGAAACAGGCACGAGAATTACGTGAGCAGGAGACTCAGCTATCAGCAGGATTAGCAGAGATATATCAGTTATTGGGTCAAATCTCGTTTCTGAAACAAAACTATGATTTAGCTCTCCCATACTTTCGGAGAAGTTTGGAAATAGGGCAAAAGATAAACAGTCCACAAATTATAGCAGTAATTAAACAACGGATTGCCGAGTTGGAGTTGGCGTTAGGAAATACTGAGCAAGCTAAAATATTGACCCAAGAAGCTATTGAAATATTCACCAAACTCGGTATGAAACGAGAACTGAGGGAAACGCAAGCCCTGCTGACTCGGATCACGGCTGAAGCGGAGTGAGGGGAAACTTGAGGGTTTGTGGTATAATAACCCTACTGAATTTTAGCTGCGACGGAAAGGAAGTGATAATGGTCAAAACATTAACTTTTCACCTGGATACACCCCCTGATAGAATGTTGCACCTAACCTTACCTCCTGACGTGCCGGATGGTCCGCTGGAGGTAGTGTTGGTTATTACCCCCTGGCTCCTGCAACCACTACCCTGAGTTTAGCCGGGCGCTGGCAAGCTTATTTCCCGCCGGATTTCGATGTTGATAATAGACATTATATCGATTTAATTGGGGAGCGTTTTTTACCCATCGTGTAGAGCAGGATTTCCAGAATTAAAGGATTTTGATCCTATCATTCAGATAATCCTGCTCTTTCCGGGTGACATA